>CEPX01018180.1_pt1 | contig 40401 bp, 46 predicted proteins | sample 361361 | NCBI WGS metagenome assembly CEPX01 (sample SAMEA2619974, study PRJEB7988) | marine metagenome | biome: marine biome (ENVO:00000447); feature: mesopelagic zone (ENVO:00000213) & marine oxygen minimum zone (ENVO:01000065); material: "saline water (ENVO:00002010), including plankton...
TTTTAATTTAGATTTCTTAAGCCATTTCCTTTCTATATTTCTGTTGGCTTCATGCCTTAATATATTCTTGTTGCCGTAATAAGGTACTTTAAAGCCCTCAACAGCATCAATTCCCAAATAAGTGATCAGAGAAGCATGTGGAATAAAGATGACATTTTTCTTAATAAGCTTATCCTGTACTTTCATAAGCTCATTATAATCTTTAATAGTTATTATCTCATCAGCAACATTGAATAGCTTATATGGCTTCTCTCTACCTTTCAGACATATAGCTATAGTCTTAAAACCCTCGTCGTGCGCTCCTTTAAGTATCTGTAATGCAGAATGAGATCCTATTGTTGCTATCTTATAATTTTTTTGAATAACCATATCAGAGGGGGGTTTTAGGGCTATATAAAGGTTTCGGAAATTGATGTAAATAATCGTCTAATAAGAAAATTGCAATTATTTTAATTAGGGGACAGATGAGCATTTGCTATTGCATTTGTCATTGCCATGAACTGGGGATATCCTGGTTGGGACTCAAGTTGCTTTAAAGGAGCAAAAGCTTCTTCTTGCAGCCAGTTGTATAGGGAAGGATCAAAAGTTAGAGCTCTTTCTAATTTACTATATGCATTTTTACCCTCTCCTAGCATTGTCAAAGCAAGCGCTAACTCAAGCAATCCATCCGGAGAAAGAGATTTTTCCTCATTTGAAAGGACATAAAAAGCATCTTCATATCGTCCAGATCTGTTATATACAAGTCCAAGAAGTCCAGCTGTTCTGCCATTCATTCCATCTATTACAACAGCTTCATTAGATGCCGCCTCTGCATCTTCAAGATCATGAGGGTTTGCATTGAAATTTACATAATCTACAATAAGATCCACAAGATGTGACCTACGTTCTTGTTCTGCCTTTTGCCAAGCTCGCTCAACTAATAAACTTGTTTGATCCTCACTTTGATGTGCAAACGGCAGAGGATAATCAACTTCCTGTGTTATAAAACCTCTTGATTGGAGTTCTCGGAAAACATTTTCACCCCGCACAAACTCAAAATATTGACTATTTGAAAAAGGTCCGCCATATCCTAATTGCGCAAGCCTTTCCAATGAAAACAATGTTCGGTCCCTCATCCCCTGGCTAGAGTACACAACAGTAGCAGTATATTGTGCTTCGGGATCATCTGTATAACCAGCAAGACAATCAGTCTGCATTAAAGCTTCTTTTGTATTTCCAAGAGTCAGATGGATAAGTGCTTTATGTCTTGCAATCTGAGCCTCAACTATAGCAATCCCGGAGGAATCATCGGAAGATTTATTCTCACTTGTTTGAGACCCTTCACCATATTGACCTTGCCCCTCACTCATACTAATTATTCTGTCAACAAGTGGATCTTTTCCTCTCAAGACCTTAGGATCTGCTTTAATGTCTACACTTTCTTCTAATGGGCCAAGGTCACTCTCAAAATCTACTATCGAGGCTATGTTTTCCTGTGTGTCAAGCCAGTTTAATAGTGTTAAAGCAACTTCAGGTAAACCTGTACTATGATATTCTGTAGCACTATCAAGAAGGGAAGAGTGTCCTGCTCCAAGAGCACTTTTCTCAGCTTTTTCACGAAAAGCTGGAAACTTCAGTTCAAAATCTTCTTCGGATACCATATGCATAATGAGGTATACCGATTCAATTTTTAAATATTTCCAATTACACTAAGAATTACTTCAACCATTTATTATCTTACTAACTTCCTTAGTCTTCTTTTCCATCAATCTCTTAGAATCAGCTTCCAGATTCAACCGAAGTAAAGGCTCAGTATTCGAAGGTCTGACATTAAACCACCAATCATCAAAATAAACACTGACACCATCCATCGTCATAATCTTTTTAGGGTTTAATTTCTTATAATAATCTTTGATTTCTTTCATCTTCTCGATTTTATCTTTAACCTCAAAATTAGTCTCTTCAATCTTGAAATAAACCTCAAATTCTTTCAAAAGCTCTGATAATGTTTTGTTTTCTTTGCTGACAATTTCAGAAACAATCAAGCTCGCAATAATCCCTGAATCAGCATTGAAATTGTGCTTAAAGTAATAATGCGCACTGTGTTCACACGCAAATATAGCATTTTTCTTTCTCATTGTATCTTTGATATAAGAATGGCCGACTCTTTCAATCAAAGCCTTCCCGCCATATTTCTTTATAGTTTCAGGAACAATTTTGCTATTAACAAGGTTATAGATTATTTTTTCATTTTCACTTAGGATATTTTTTATAATCAGTGCAGATATTAATGAACTGTTAACTACATTACCTTTCTCATCAACAAAAAAAATCCTGTCAGCGTCACCATCAAAAGCAATCCCAAAATCACACTTTTTTTCTTTAACAGTTTTCTGCAATTCTCTCAAATTCTCATACTTGGAAGGATCAGCAGGATGATTCGGAAAAGTCCCGTCCAGCTCAAAATACAAAGGAATAATTTTCACTGGCAATTTGCCATACACCAAAGGAATAACCTTGCCTGCCATCCCATTTCCGGCATCAACAGCTATTTTCAATTTACTTATCTTGCCTTTATGAATAAATGAAAGAACATGCTTTACATAATCGTTAAGGATATTTTTTTTAGAAGTCTTTCCCGTTTTATTATTTTTTTTAAATTGTATTTTTTCCGCCATTGTTCTTATTTTTTGCAATCCTGTATCTTCATTGATTGGAACAGCCATAGACTTGCAGAATTTAATTCCATTATACTGCTTTGGATTATGGGAAGCAGTGAACATTACTCCAGCTTTCCGTAAAAAACCAGAAGCAAAATACAATCCATCCGTACTGACAGTACCGATATCAATCGCATCCGCGCCAGAATCATTGACACCTTTCATGAAAGCCTTGGAAAGCTTAGGAGAAGAAATCCTCATGTCATACCCAACAACAACTTCTTTGCATTTAAGAAAAGAAACAAAAGCCCTACCTATCTTATACGCAACACCTTCTGTCAGGTCCTTGCCGTAAACACCCCTAACATCATATGCCTTGAAAATTCTAGATAGCATTTTAATAAATTACCCTACTTTACCCTTTCAGCAGCCTTTCCTATATGCACTATTACAAAGACAGCGACTATTGTGACAACAACTGCATAAATCAACATTGCAATTACATTATTCTCAGGAGAAGGAAATACTTGCTTGAAGATTGCCTTTATTGTGTCATTCCATGCAAGAGCTGCAACTAAGCCGAATGCAGCCGTCATCAAAGTATTAAGTTTTTCAACTATCTCTTTTTTCACTTACATCACCTACCTTTCTTCAAGAAACTTCTCATTACACTCCTGCCTGCATAAGTCCATAATCACAAAATCCTCTTCAAGGACAGAAGCGCAGACAGAGACACATTTGTTGTATTCTACCTGATTATCAACCTCTTCAGTTGCACAACCAGCTGAAAATATTAAAACCATTAAAAAAACCAGCACGAAAAAATTATTTGCCTTCATCATAAGGGCTAACACCCGTCCATTTTTTCTTTGCAATCTCGCACCTTTCAGGAATGCTGACATCAAACCATTGTCCTTCTGTGATAAAGCCTCTTAACCTGCCCTGTTCAGCAAGCTTAGGGAAAATATCTCTCTCCAGCATTGCATAGCCGCTAGACACCATATCAATTACTTCTGGCTCTAATATGTAAAAGCCTGCATTTATTAAGTTAGAGATAGGCTCATCCGTCTTTGGCTTTTCCACAAATTCCAGGATCCTGCTTCCGCTCATCCTTGCTACACCATAATGGCTGGGATCCGTTGTTGTCGTCAAAGCTATAGTTGCTAAAGCATCTTTTCTTTTGTGCAGCCTGAACATCCTCGGTATGTTAACAGTTTTAAGATCGTCACCATTCACAACAATAAAGCTGTCCTTCAGTTGGTCTTTTATTAATCTTAATGGGCCGGCAGTTCCCAGTTTCTCTTCCTCTTCTATGTAGTCTATGTTCATAGAAAACTTGCTTCCGTCACCATAGTAATCCTCAACTTTTTCCTTCATATGGCCCACGCTTAAGATTGCATCCCGTATTCCATATTTTTTCAACAGATCAAATAAGTGCTCCATAACGGTTTTGCCATGGATTTCCAGCATGGAATAAGGCATTTTTGAACTCGACTTTGATTTTCCACCAATAAGAATAACCGCTTTCTCAGGCCTGTAAGTCCCAAGAGCTTTTGTAAGAAATAATTCTATCTGCTGGCTTCTGTTCTTTATTATGCTGCCGTCTACTCTCTTATCTATCTGTTTTATGAGTTCACTGTCCAGTGTTATGGTTATTCTTTCTTTCATTTTTAACTCTTATATATGCTCCTTAAAAATGAAAGCTACGAACTCTAGTGAGTATGCCTTCATATGTAGAACGAAGTCCTTTGAATGTTTTTAATATTTTTGTTTTTCAAAGTTATGAAAATTTTTGAATGAAAAACAAAAATTACAAACGTCCCAGAGGGATACAGGAACGTTAGTGATTGTATTAGTGAGTATATTTTTCTTTTTACATTGACATATACAAGTCACGCCAAAAGAATGTATAGTCGCCTTCTGGTGGTTCCATATCGTGGGCACGAGAACTATAAGGGTATACCTTTCTCATTTTATCACTAACTGCTTGAGATAAATCTTCCGGAAACGGTATTGTGGGATCTACAGAGTGAATTCCAATTGATCCAAAAGAACAACCATCAGGATTAAATTGCACAAAAGCTTCCCTCTCTAACCCGTCTTCTAAAAATTTAAAACGTTGACTTACACCATTTTGTGATTGTATTGGAGTATCTACAATGGTAACACCCTCTAAACCCTCTAAAACTTCCCTCATTCTTACTATCGCATCTAATATTACCATTGTAAATTTAACTTGCTTTTTTTGTCTGAAAGTTTGTAAGAACATTAAATTTGCTTTTTTAATAAAGCAATCTACCGAAGTGCATCTTTATGATGCGCCCCTTCTTGGAGAACGCTTGTGACTACAAGTTGCTTGGAATCAGGAATGCCTATGACTATAAGTTCCCCGGAATCAGGATTAGGAGAAAGACTAACGGAGTAACTGTGACCCATGAATCTAGCCCAGTCTTGCCAATATCTATTATTACCTTCCCAAGATCCAGCCCCTCTCTCCATTAAATCCATAAAATCTTCATCTGGTAGTGAGTGTTCATCTAGAGGAATAAAGTTTCCGTCATAATCTGTCACTGCCCAATATCCTAAAGATTGTTTTCCTCTAGGACCATCTCCTCTGGCTGTTAATGCTAATACCTTCTGATCTTCTGAGAGCATCTGATCTACTAATTCGAGTACATTCCCTCCTTGGGGCAGTTCTTCATCATACTGAACCCCAAGTCTAACTGTGGCAACGTCAAGTGTAAGATCTTTAGTACCTGGAGGTAAACCTCCATATCCCCTACGAGGTTGATATGGCATGATTCCCTTTAAACGTCCATTTGGATCTGCCACCATTCTTTCAACAAGTCCACCCAGTTCATCACCCTTGAAACACAGGCTATCGATAGCCATTCTATCCAAATAACCAATAACTCCTGGTGTGCTTGTATAAGATATCGGTGTTTCTACCATTTTAATTATTCTGGTAAACCTGAACCGTCTTGACCAGGGCCATTGCCATCAATATCTAATCGATAAGATTCAGATCTCCCATACAAAGGTACTGTTCTTTCAGCATCAAGTGCTAGTTCTCTATCTGCTAACCCTCGGTCGTCCCAATATTTATTAGTATTAGGAAAAGGACTATCGCCGTTAGGATCCTCCCTTGTATCAACCAACATCCTCATTTCATCAAATGAAACAGGATACCCAGTTCCTAAGGCACCTCGTAGAAATTCCGAAGACACTTCCATCTTCCTTACTTGTGTCCCTAAATCATCCATTATAATCAGTTTTTATAGCTCATATTTAAACCTTTCTATTTTAGTATGATAAAGTATGATGATACGGAAAGATTTATATATGATGTCAATTTCACTTTCTATATAGGGTGGTTATTGTGGATAGAAATCTAGCTTTGGAGTTTGTACGTGCAACAGAAGCCGCTGCTCTAAGCTCTGCAAGATTCATGGGCAGAGGAGATGAAAAAGCTGCTGATAAAGCTGCAGTAGAAGCCATGAGGAAGATGTTCTCAGTTGTGTCTATAAAAGGCACCATAGTCATTGGAGAAGGTGAACGTGACAAAGCTCCTATGCTTTACATTGGTGAAAAAGTAGGTTCCGGCAAAGGCTTGGAAGTTGACATTGCTGTTGATCCATTGGAAGGAACTACAATAACAGCAAAAGGCACTAACAATGCTATTACTGTTTTAGCATCCGCTCCTAAAGGCCATTTATTCCATGCTCCAGATTTATATATGGACAAAATAGCTGTCAGCAAAGAAGCCAAGGGTGCAATAGATTTGGATGCTTCAGTAAAAGAAAACATAAACGCAGTTGCTGCCAAGCTTGATAAAAAGTGTGAAGACATAACTGTAATAATTCTTGAAAGGGACAGACACAAAAAACTGATAGAAGAAGTAAGAAAATGCAATGCACGCATCAGATTAATTGGAGATGGTGATATTGCAGGAGGAATAGCTCCTTCTATACCTGATTCAGGTGTTGACATGTTGATGGGAATAGGCGCTGCACCTGAGGGTGTGATAACAGCCGCTGCTCTTAAAACATTTGACGGTGATTTTCAGGGAAGATTAAAGCCAAGAAATGATGAAGAGATAGCAAGAGCAAAAAAGATGGGAGTTAAAGATATAAACAAAAAACTTAAGATTAACGATCTTGTCAAAGGAGATAAAGCAATATTTGCAGCTACCGGCGTGACCGACGGTACAATCTTGAAAGGGGTAAGGTACACTCGCGAAGGTGCAACCACACATTCTATTGTTATGAGAGCAAAAACAAAAACAGTAAGGTTCATTGAAGCGCATCATAATCTCAAATTCAAGCCATTGAAATTTTAGGGTGATAATTATGTCAGACGAACTTAAACAAACAATAAAGGACATGGTTGTTATAGGCAAAGGTATTCTTGCAGCAGATGAATCTGTAAAGACAGCAACTAAAAGGTTAGCTTCTATTAATGTAGAGTCAACAGAAGAAACCAGAAGGCAATACCGTAATTTAATCTTAACAGCTCCGGGAATTGAAAATTCTATTTGTGGTGTTATCTTATTTGAAGAAACTCTAAATCAAAAAACAGACTCAGGAGTTCTGTTTCCGGAACATCTTGCTAAATTAGGCGTAGTTCCTGGAATTAAAGTAGACCAAGGTCTTGTAGATCTGGAAGGCTCTCAAAATGAGCAATACACTCAAGGTTTAGATGGTTTAGGAGAACGCTTGGAAGAATACAAAAAATCCGGTTGCAGATTCACAAAATGGCGTGCAGTCTACCCAATCTCTGAAAACACTCCAAGTGACGCATTAATCAGTAAAAATGCAGAAAACCTTGCAAAGTATGCTAAGGTTTGCCAGGAACATGGCTTTGTACCTATAGTTGAGCCGGAAGTTCTTATTGATGGCAATCATTCAATTGATAAATGTCAGGAAGTTACTGAAAAAGTCCAGTTAGCAGTATTTGAGGCATTAAAGAAAGAAAATGTTGCATTGGAATTTACAATTTTAAAACCAAGCATGGTTATTTCAGGAAAAGAAGGAGAAAATCGTGCTGATGTGCAAGAAGTCGCTAAGAGAACTATAGAGACACTGAAAAAAACAGTTCCAAAAGAACTTCCAAGCATTAATTTTCTTTCAGGAGGTCAATCACCTGAAGAAGCAACTGCTCATCTGAATGCGATGCATAAGTTGGGAGAAGAGTTGCCATGGTATGTTAGTTTTTCTTACGCACGTGCATTGCAAGGTCCGGCATTAAAAGCATGGCAGGGCAAACAAGAAAATCTTGCACTCGGTCAAGAGGCTTTTATAAAACGCGCTAAACTAAATAGTTTAGCGACCAAAGGAGAATATACAGAGGACATGGAAAAATGATAAAAGTAGGAATAGTTGGGTATGGTACAATAGGAAAGAGAGTAGCAGACGCTGTAACTTTGCAGAAAGATATGAAACTTGTAGGTGTAACTGGACACAGTTATAATTACAAGATGGAAATAGCCAAGATGAAGGGCTACAAAATTTATTCAGCAGATGGTACGGAAGAATTTTCTAAGATGTGTTCAATTTCAAAGAAAGATTGCATAGAGCCAGCCGGTAACATGAATAATTTACTGGATGAAGTCGATGTTATAGTTGATGCCACTCCTAAAAAAATCGGTAAGGAAAACAAGGAAAAATATTATCTGCCAAGAAAAATAAAGGCAATTTTCGAAGGCGGAGAAAAACACGAAACAGTAGATGCAAGCTTTGTCGCCCAATGTAATTATGATGAATCATTGAACAAGAACTTTGTTCGTGTTGTAAGCTGTAACACAACAGGATTATGCAGGACTTTGAATCCATTGAACCAGAATTATGGGATAGAGAGCGTCCACGCTACAATGGTCCGTAGGGCTGCAGATCCATGGGACATAAGGCATGGTCCAATTAACTCCATAGTTCCTGTTTTAGAGCTACCATCACATCACGGTCCTGACGTGCAGACAGTACTGCATGATGTAAATATCTTTACAACAGCGATGTCTGTCCCGACAACTTTGATGCATATGCATTCTTTGATAGTAGACTTAAAGAAACAAACAACTGCCGAAGATGTTCTGGATCTTTTCAGAAAAACTACCCGTGTCAGAGTGGTAAGAAACGCAGAAAAAGTGCGTTCCACAGCTGAAGTCATGGAGTTTGCAAAAGACCTTGGAAATGCAAGAGGAGACATGCCTGAAATATGTGTTTGGGAAGAAGGCGTTGGAGTTACAGACAAAAAATTATTTTATCTACAGGCAATCCACCAGGAATCTGATGTTGTTCTGGAAAACATCGATGCTATACGTGCCATAACCGGATTTAAAGATGGAAAAAAATCAATAGAGATGACAAATAAATCTATGGGTATTAATGGGTTTTAGAAAATTAGAATTATGATTAAACTTAGAAGGGGATGATGATGAGAATAGGGGTTGTAAAGGAAATCAAAGACAAGGAAAACCGGGTTGCTCTGACACCTGAAGGGGCAAAAAAATTGATAGAAGCAGGAAATGAGGTCATTGTAGAAAACAATGCAGGATCAAACTCCGGTTTTGAAAATAGTGAGTATGAGAATGTTGGAGCAAAGATCGTCAGAGTAGAAGAAGCATGGGACACAGAGATGGTGATAAAAGTCAAAGAACCTATAGATCCCGAATATAAATTTCTAAAGGAACAAATTGTCTTTACATATTTCCATCTTGCAGGTGTTACTAAAACACTGACAGAAGCTCTGGTTGATGGTAAAACAACGGCAGTTGCTTACGAGACAATTGAAGGTAACAAAGAAAAATTACCATTGCTGGCGCCAATGTCGGCTGTTGCTGGAAATATGTCTGTTACAGTAGGAAGCTACTATCTTGCAAAATTTAATAATGGCAAAGGAATGCAGCTTGGCACTGTTCTAGGAGAAAAATATGGAAAAGTTGTTGTTATAGGAGACGGTGTTGTCGGAAAACACGCTGCAAAAACAGCTTATGGCATGGGATCAAATGTCTATTTGTTTAGTAGACATGAAGATCGTTTCGACTCATTAAAAAAGGAAATAGGTTCTGAACTTAACTGTGTTTTATCTAATCCAGAAAATATTGCAGAGCACGTTAAAGATGCAGACCTGGTTGTTGGTGGTGTTTTGCTTATCGGAGCAAAAGCGCCTTTTGTAGTTACAGAAGAAATGGTAAAGACAATGCAGCCTGGTTCTGTGATTGTAGATGTAAGCATTGATCAAGGTGGCTGTATAGAAACAGCAAAACCAACAAAACATTCAGATCCAGTCTACGAAATTCATGGAGTGACACATTATTGCGTTACAAACATGCCCGGTGCTTACCCAAGAACCTCAACAATTGCATTGACAAATGCTACACTTCCTTATGCATTAAAGCTTGCAGAAAAAGGACTGGAAGCATTAAAAGAAGATGAAGGTTTAGGAAAAGGTCTTAATACCTACAAAGGTTTCATAACCTACAAGCCCGTAGCAGAAGCTTTGGACATGATGGATAAGTTTAAGGACACAAAAGAATTAATTTAAAAAATTTTATTTAGCTTTCTCAAACAATTCATTGACCTTAGCCCAATTAACGACATTAAACCAAGCTTCTATATAGCCAGGTTTATTGGGGCCATATTTTTTATAAAAACTATGTTCCCAGGTATCCAATCCAAGAATCGGAACTTTACCCTCTGAAATCGGTGTATCTTGATTAGCAGTGCTCATAACAGCTAATTTACCATTATCAATAACTAACCATGCCCATCCTGAACCAAATCTAGTCATTCCGGCATTTGTAAACTCTTCCTTAAACTTATCAAAACCACCAAAAGTTTCCTTAATAGCATCTGCAACTGCTCCACTAGGTTCCCCTCCAGCGTTAGGTGCCATAATCTGCCAAAACATACTATGATTACTATGGCCCCCTCCATGATTCCTCACAGCTGCCCTAATATCTTCTGGAACAGAATTTAAATCCTTAAGAACTTCATTGATATCTTTACCCTCAAGATCAGTTCCAGAAATTGCTGCATTTAATTTATCAATGTAAGCCTGATGATGCTTTGTATGATGTAGCTTCATAGTTTCTTCATCTATATGCGGCTCAAGAGCGTTGTATTCATATGGTAATTTTGGTAATGTATGCATTTTATCTCACCTCAAATTAACTATAGTTAAGTTGGAAAGAAGTTAATGTTTAAATAAGTTTCTATGCAATAACTTTTTATACTAATATACTAGTGTAAAATAAAAAAGAGGTAATAATGTACGATATTGTTATAGGAAGAAACCCAGAAGATACTAAAAAATTAGGTACAGCAGGAACGATATTCATCGGCAAGCACTATGTAAAGATGGGCCGTACTACTTCTTTATCAAATAAGATTTACATGGACGTCACAAAATCCCACGTTGCTTTTGTCTGCGGCAAGAGAGGTTCAGGAAAATCCTACACTTTGGGTGTAATAGCAGAATCAATGCTTGATTTGCCATCAGAAATAAGAAAAAACCTTTCAATCATAATGTTAGACACAATGGGAATCTATTGGACAATGAAGTATCCAAACAAACAAGATGAAGCTTTGCTGGATGAATGGAAATTAGAAGCAAAGCCATTGAATGTAAATATTTTTACCCCAGTCGGATATTACAAGAAATACAAGGAAGAAGGAATACCTACGGATTTTCCGTTTTCAATAAGAACTTCAGAACTTTCAGCGTTTGAATGGTCAGAAGTTTTTGAAATCGACTTAAACACACCATTGGGATCTTTAGTTGAAAGAGTAATTGAAACTCTAAAAGAAAGCAAGGAAAACTATGACCTTGATGATATTATAAAAGCCATACAAAAAGATGATAGATCTTCAAAAGAAATCAAGGACGCAGCAGAAAATCGCTTCTTATCATCAAAACACTGGGGCCTTTTCTCAAAACAAGGCACTTTGATGGAAGATTTAGTCATCCCTGGACAGATAACTGTTTTGGATGTCAGCTGCTACACTCACATTCCTGGCGCGCAAGGACTAAGAGGTTTAGTTATAGGATTAGTTTCACAAAAAATGTTTACTCAAAGGATGATTGCAAGAAAAGCAGAAGAATATGAATCAATCTACCACGAAACACATTTGATTGAAAGGGATGAAGAAGAGAAAAAAGAGCCTTTGATATGGCTTTTCATCGACGAAGCGCATGAATTTCTCCCAAACAAAGGAAAAACAGTTGCTTCCCAGCCATTAATTACGGTGCTAAGGGAAGGTAGACAACCAGGAATCAGCTTAGTTTTAGCAACGCAACAGCCTGGAAAGATACATACAGATGTAATAACTCAATCAGACATTGTTATTTCCCACAGACTAACAGCAAAAATAGACACGCAAGCCTTAGGAGCGATAATGCAGAGTTACATGAGGGAAGGTTTGGATAAGCAATTGAATTATCTTCCAAGGGTAAAAGGAGCAGCAGTAATATTTGACGACAACAACGAAAAAATATATCCTATGAGAGTTCGTCCAAGATACACATGGCACGGCGGAGCAACACCTTCTGTAATGGTTAAGAAAAAGAAGATATTTGAATTCTGATTATTGTACAAAATTTTATAAATGTTGCCTAATCTCTATTATACTATGCCATTTTCAAAATCATTCCCAAAAACCAGTAAAACTTCTACTTACCCTCAATGGGAAGAAGTTTCTTTAACAGAAGAGGAAGAAAAAGCAGTAGAGCAGAAATCAAAGGAAGAGAACATTAAGTTATTTAAGGAATGCTTGGACGATGCTGTAAAGATAATGAAGGAAAAAGACCTTAAAGATTACCAGACTGACATGATACACATCGCAGTCTCTTTGTTTGAGAAGCGCTCCAGCCATGAAGTCTACTGGAAAGAGAACAAAGCAAAAGAAAAGTTTGATGAGATGTTTAATAAGTGATTTATTTCTTCATCTTAGACACAAAATGACTTTTATGCCCTACATACAGCATAGCCTCATCAGGACCGTAAGTCATCGATATCAAAGAAGATACAAACATAAGCACGAAAAACAAAGCAAATGTAAATCCCCACTTGGCACTTATGTCATAGACATAATACGCCGAAATAAGAAAACCCACAATACTTGTGATCATATAGCCGCCTTTTAACGGAGCAACATTGGATAAGTTTAACATTCTATCAACCTCTTTATACTATTATTACACTCAATTTATTTAAACTTAACGAATTTTAACTTATTAATTTGCTTCCTTGCTTTTAAGATGCCTTTATTGAAGTCATTCATGAATTTTTCCATTTTCGAACTTGCAATCTTCTTTAGCTCTCCGGAAGTCATCTTCCCGGATTTATAGTTTTTATAAATCTTATTCAGTTCTTTATCATCCTCAACCAGATGCTGTTTCATCAATTCAAAGACCATATCTTTCTCGATTACTGCGCCTAATTTTCTATGTTCAGCTAAAGTATCCCTGCCTCCACTCAAAGCTCTCATAATTTTCTTATTGACGGATTTAATGTCTTCTGGAAGTTCTATGCAGCTTTCAGGCTTTGATTTTGACATCTTCAAGCCTCCATCAAGAGAAGGCGTATATTTGTGGTAGACAGAAGAAGGCAAAAAGAATTTTTTGTCTTTCATCCTCCTGACAACATCCCTTGTCAACCTAATATGAGGATCCTGGTCAACTCCGACAGGAATTACCCCAGGCATCCTTTCCTTAAATTGCGGATATAATATATCTGCAACCTGAGTCATGGCACCCATTATCTTTCCCGGATCCGCACTACCATAAATCGCTTTAAATTCATTCAAGGTAATCTTTTTAGAGAACTCATAAGCATTATTCATCACTTCCCTATTCTCTGATTGGAAATAAAAATTTGTTTTCTTAATATCTAAACCTAAAGCAACATAAGCAGGAATATGGAAATCCAAAGCCATCTTACGCGCTTTTTCCAGGCTTACACCTCTAGTACTGGCAGCTTCTAAATCCGCAACAAGGATATAAGTTTGTGCGCCATGCTCCTGGAAATATTTAATATTCTCCACAACCATCTTTGTCCCGAAATGAATCTTTTCATTAGAAGGCATTATCCCGCTCAGAACATAGAATTTCTTTTTCTGCTTAATAGCATCAGAAATAATTTTTAAGTCACGACCTGCAAACACAACACCACGCCTCATAATCCTATTAGACTTTGGAAATAATTTAGGATTAAAGACTTCTAACCCAAAATCCTTTATAATCTTCTCATAGTCCTCTACAAGCCCGGAACCCCATGGGTCTATTATTTTTTTAGGCATTTTATATTATTATTTTGATTTTTTATTATTGAGTATTATTTTATTGTTTCATTGAATTTTATTGTTTTTAAATTATTGTATTTTTTATCATTGAACACTATCCAAAACGTCCTTTATAGCCTTAACTTTATCCTCGCTTTTGAAAATAAAAGAACTCACAACAAAAACATTAGCTCCTGCCTTTACTGCAATTGGAGCTGTCTTATCATTAATTCCGCCATCAACCTCTATGTCTAAATCTGGTTTTAATTTCCTTAATTCCTGAACCTTTTCCAAAGCGCTTTCAATGAATTTCTGCCCGGAAAAACCCGGTTCAACTGTCATTATCAAAACCATCTCGACATCATCCAGAACATTTTTTATAGCATCCAAAGGTGTTTTTGGGTTTATTGCAACAGCAGCTTTAATATTATTTTTTTTAATGAATTCTAATGTTTTTTTTAGATTAGAACAAGCTTCCTGGTGCACAGTTATATTATTGATTTTCAAATTCGGATTCGCATCAATAAAACTTTGAATATATTCTTCACTTGGCTCCTCAACCATCAAGTGTATATCCAAAGGAACTTTTGTACCGAACTTCTTCAACAACTCAGCCTGTGGTGTTACATTAGGGACAAAATTATTGTCCATGACATCAACTTGCAATAGATCAGAATGATCTTCCACCTCATTTATTTCGTCCTGCAGCTTATCCTGATTAGCGGATAATATCGAAGGTGCAATCTTTATTTTAGGCATTTTATTTATTATAATTATTTTTGTTATTTTTTATTTCATTGATTATTATTTATTGTAATTGTTTTTGTAAATTCTTTTTTATTTTATTATTGAATATTTTTCATTGTTTTTTTATTTATTGTACTTACTTATTCTTGCAGATAAACATCGCATGATCCCTTTGATACGGCTCAAGATCCCTGTAATCCACTATTGTAAGTTCTTTTTCTAGTCTTTCTTTCACTTCTTTAAATATTTGTTTAGGATACTTTGTCACATCAATGCTTCTTGCCTTTAATGCAATTATAGCATAACCCTCCTTTTTCAAAAATGTGTTAATGTTCTTTAAAAATATATCTACTTGGTCTTTATGCGCAATATCTTGGTAAATGACATCCACCATACTGACCCTTTCAATCAGTTTTTCTATATGGTTTGCACTTTCCAATATAGGAGAAATATTTTTCCTTTCGCTGCAATTAAAAACCAAGTCTCTCATTACTCTCGGAGCAACATCAACAGCAAAGACAAAACCCTCCTTGCCTACAATATCTGAGACATGCGAAACAGTAGTGCCTGAAGCAGAACCAAGATACAGAACAACATCACTCTTTCTCAAAAAAATATTTCTGCAGCCATTCAAAATAGCACTTGCCAGCTTGCTGCCATAAGCATCCCATTCCCTATACTCGATATTATTCTGCTTCACAAGCCTCTCATCATAAACTCTTTTCCCTGGAGCAAGGTTTAAGGTATACAAACTCCTATGTCCTTTTTCTTCATAAACCTCGAATATTTTTGATTTAGTTATCATTTTTGTGCGTACCCTCACACCAGTGTGCAGTGCAAAGCACTGCACAATCAGAGACTGTTTCGGGACGTCGCAGACGTCCCCAGACGCTGTTTTACGGGCGCGTAAAATCTTTGATACCCCGAGACCGCTAATATTGAATATTTAATTTCTCCATAAGTTCTTTCTTCAGCTTATCTCCGATAAACTTCCCTTTGAAATAATCAATCTTGATAGCAATGCTCAACTTATCAGCCAAAGCTCTTGCAGCCTTGCCCTGCATCTTGTCTTTTGATTTTTGGATTAACTGATGCTCATGTATTAATCCAAACTTAGGAGGCAAATTCCTTCTCTTGTTCCTCATGTGCCTGAACAACGCTTTCTCAGCGCCTAAAATCTGTATAGTAGAAGCAGGCATCTCAACTAATCTTCGCATGCTTCCAGCATGATTAATTAATTTACCTGCTATAGTAGGTCCTGCAACCGTAGCGAAATTAGGGCAAGCAACCTTTTCCAGTTCCTTAAGATACTCCTCATAATGTTTTTTCAATTTGTAGAAATTATTGATTTGTGTTGCCAGCAATAATATTGCAGAAACATCCTTTTCTTTCAGGTCAGCACCCAATGAATCCTTTTCATCAACATTTAACTCTTTCAATAACTGTTTTTTCGACTTTCTTGTTATTAAAGAAACAAATTTTTCATGGTCATCAACCTTCTTTGAAATCTCAGGATTATACAAAGAATACCATTCCCTCAGCCTTTTCGACAATAAATTGATGGTTTTGTCAATCTCCTCAATTCCGCTTATTGTCTGTATGATCAACAGATCATTGTTTACAGACTCTTTTATGGAATTCTTGGTGATCTTAAGGTTTTTATTATAAAACTGAGGATAATATTTCTTATTCTTGAAAAATGATAATATGCTCTTGAGGTGATTATCTTTTGATGTTTCCAAATCATGATGTTTTTGCTTTAACTTTTCTTCAAATTTACTTTTTTCCCTAAATTGATCAAGATCTTTGAACAACAATCCATCTACTAATTCTCCTTTATCATCAAAAACAAAGCTTCCAATCACATTCGAAAAAATGAATTTTGCCATTATGAAGGAAAATAGCTATTGACTTTTAAAGATTTAGTTTTTAACATAAAATAGAAATAAATATAAATATACAATATAATTGTGAATATAGAAATAATCAATCAAAAATGACCTTGATTTACATAACCTGCAAGGACGAAGAGGAAGCAGTAAAGATATCAAAACACTTACTGAACAAAAGGCTAATTGCATGCTCGAACATGCACCCCATAAGAAGCATGTATTGGTGGAACAATAAAATAGCAGATGAAAAGGAATTCGTTATAATCGCAAAAACAAAGGAAAAGAACTATAAAACAATAAAAGAAGAAGTTAAAAAACTGCATAGTTATGATGTTCCATGCATCCTTAAGATAAATGCAGAAGCGAATGAAAGCTATGAAAAATGGGTTGATGAGGAATTAAAGTGAGAAAAGGACAGATAACCGGCAATGTATTCACATACATCTTCGCAATAATCATAATCGCACTCATATTGCTTCTTGGCTATAAATATATCTTTGAGACAAAAGAAAACATACAAGAAACAGAACTGATATTGTTCAAAAACAAGCTTACATCAGATATCGAGGCAATAAGCTCTGATTTCGGCTCTTCAAAAACAGTTTCTTATTCATTGCAAGCTGAACTCTGCTTATTTGATTTAGAAAATAAAGAGGATATTATATTCCCTGACGATTTCAACCCATTGATCAAAGACAGCATAAACAGCAACATAAAAAAGAACGCATTCGTATTCAGCAATTCAATCTTCCAATCTTATTACATAGGAGACATTGAAATAGAAGAACAAAATTTCAAATGCTTTAAACCCTCTGCAGGAAAGATTACATTTACCATAGAGGGCACAGGAAATAAGGCATTAATTAATTCTTAATTGTTAGGAATTCCTCCATTGCTTGCAGTGGTTGAGTTTTTTATTTCAATAAAATTTATAAACAACCTTTTAAATAGCTAATCCATGTTCAAATTAGTAAAAGAGGTAAGAGATATTAACAGATTTAGAGAAATTCTTACAGTATTATTTGAGGAAGGATTTGACTTCTTGATAGAAAAAGTAAGGCTTAAGCATAGAGTTCCTGTAACAAAACGTGTAAAAGCAAGAATTGAGAAGAAAAAGAAATTTTCAGTGGAAAAAAGGTTAAGGTTAACCTTAGAAAGATTAGGTCCTACATTCATAAAATTCGGTCAGGTTTTGAGCGTAAGGCCGGATTTAATACCAAAAAGCTACCTAAAAGAGCTTGAAAACTTGCAGGATAAGGTTCCATCTTTCTCCTATGCTATTGTAAGGCAGCAGATAAAAAAAGAGCTCGGAAAAGAGATAGAAGAGATATTCTCAAGTTTTGAAAAAAAACCAATTGCCTCTGCTTCCATAAGCCAGGTGCATAAAGCCACGTTAAAGAACGGAAAAAAGGTGGCAGTAAAGATACAAAGACCTGACGTAAGGAAAATAATGGAAACTGATGTTGAGATAATGTTCTATGCCGCAAAATTACTCGAAAACAAGATCCCAAAAATAAAAAAGTTTTCTCCTGTCAAGATAATCGATGAATTTTCAAAATGGACTGAAAAAGAGCTTGATTTTAAGAAAGAAGCCATTAACGCAAAAATCTTTGCAAGGAACTTTTCAGGAAGTAAAACAGTAAAAATACCTGAAATCCAGGATAATTTAGTCACAAGTAAGATACTCGTGATGGAATTTATAGATGGCATAGAGTTGCACGATCTCAAGCAGATAAAAAAGAAAAAAATAAACCTACAGCCATTGATAAACGACGGCTTTGACGCAATTTTAACGCAAGTATTCATTCATGGATTCTTTCATGCAGACCCACATCCTGGAAATATCCTCATAACCAAAGACAAAAAAATTGCCTTTGTGGACTTTGGCATAGTCGGCCGTTTTGATGAGGATTTAAAGGCAAAATCAATAGATTTGTTCTATGGAGTCATTGAAAACAACCCTGAAAGTATCGTTGATACCCTGATAGATCTAAGTGACACTCAGATAGAAAACAAAAACGAACTGAAGTATGAAATAAGTGATTTACTGCAGCCTTTGCAAAACAGTGAGATAAGCAACGTAAAAGTAAGCAGGGTCCTTGAGGAGATTATGGACATTGCACTAAATTACGGCTTGAAAGTTCCTATGGCTTTTGTTTTATTTGGCAAAACTGTCATCACTTTAGAAGGCATCGCTCTTGAATACAATCCAAAATTTGATCTTGTTGAGAGCTCAAGACCATTCCTGGAGAAATTGGTAAGGCAGAGATACAACCCAATATACCAGTTTAATTCATTTATGAAGAATATGATGAGGTTCAGGAAGTTTGCTGAAGAATTTCCCGACAAGACTTCAAGGGCTTTAGAAAGGATAGAAAAAGGGACTATGAAGGTAGACATAGAAGATACAGATATAAAAACGCTTTCTTTGGAGATAGACAGGTCCGGAAACAGGGTCGCTTACAGCATGTTGATAGCCTCTTTGCTTATTGTAGGGGCTCTGACAATAGACTCTGGAAAACCATTTGTACTAAATGTCCCATTGATACCATTTTTGAGCTTTTCAGCAGCATTTATATTATCATTGATCTTATTGGTTTCAATTTTGAAGGAAAAAAATATTATAAAATAAAGTAGGAGGCAAAATGAAAGAAATAATAAAAAAGAGTTTTTTATTGGGCTTGGGAGCAGCGACATTGACAAAAAACCAGGCGGAAAAAGTGGTAAGAGGGCTTGTAAAGAAAAATGCAGTAACAGCAAAAGAAGGCAGAGATATGCTGAAAAAGATAAAAAATACAGCTAAGGGTGAAAGCAATAGGATAAGGAAATTTGCTGAGAAAGAAGCGGCAAGAGTGACAGGAAAAGTGGGGATTGTATCCAAAGCCCAGGTTAAAAAAGTAAAGAAGAAGTTAAATTCGATAAATAAGGAACTGAGCAGCAGAGGAAAGAAGACTCTCAAAAGCGCATTAAAGCAGCTTTGAAGGTAAAACAATGCCTTTTGCAGTAACCCATGTTTTAGCCAGCATTATTTTAGTGGATCTCTATAGGGATTACTTTGCAAAACATAAGAAGTACTTTACCCTGCATACAATTTTTATTGCTGGCTTTGCAGGCTTGCTGCCGGACATCGACATACCTCTGAACTGGTTCCTTAATCTCATAGGCGCAGACTTAGTTCACAGAACCATTACTCATACACCTTTATTCGCATTGATTTTTTTAATACCTGCAATTTTTTTATGGAAACAGAAAAAACATAAGATTGCCATGTACTTTTTTGTCACTTGTTTCGGGATTTTGCTGCATTTATCTCTTGATTATTTTTTTGCTAGCGATCCGAGTGGTGGAATAATGTTCTTTTACCCACTATCAAATGTGCCCTACGCTCTTAATTTATTGAAAGGTTTAAGTACTCATATTTTTGCAGCCATCGACGCAATAATCTTGTTGCTATGGCTTTACCATGAAGAAATAAAGCACAAGATAAGTGATTATATCTAATTATTCAATTTTAACATCAGCATCTTCTTCTAACAGTTTAACAATACTGGAGAAATCTTCTTCATCTAAACCTTTTTCATGGCCTTTTTGGAATTGCTTGAATATTTCCTTTGTCAATGGCAGCTCAAGATTTAATTTTTGCATTTCTTTTTCCGCAATTTTTAAGTCTTTATGCATAAGCTTAAACAGAAAATGCGGATTAAAATCTCTTTTCATTATGTATGGAACTTTGAATGTACCGACACCATTATTTGCACCAGAATTTTCCAGTACGTCCTTCATAGCATCTATAGGAACTCCATTTTTAAGCCCGAAAATTAAGCCTTCCAGGTAGCTTTCTAAAATTAAGGACTGTGTAAGATTCAACGCATACTTTGCCTTCTGTCCAAAACCAGTTGTACCGCAATAAATTGCCTTTTTACCCATCGCATTCCATAATCCTTCGCATTTGTCAAATATTTCCTTATTTCCACCACCCATGAACAATATCTGTCCACCTTCAGCACCTAGTTTGCTTCCGGTTATTGGCACATCCAGAAATTCAACATTCTTTTCTTTGGCTTTCTCATAAATCTCTTTTGTAAGTTCAGCAGAAGTAGTTCCACAATCAATTAAAATATTTTTTTCATTAATCGTTTGAAAAACACCGTTTTCAGAAAAAAGTACATCTTTTAATGCATCATCATTGGAAACACAGGTAAAGATTACATCTGCTTTTTCAGATAAGTCTTTTGGATTATCCACAATATTAAAATTTTCATGTTTAATTGCTTCTGCCTTTGCTTTTGTCCTATTGAATGCAAAAACATTAAATCCATTTTTGAGAAGATTATCTACCATCCCCTTGCCCATGGTTCCAATCCCTATAAAGCCGATGTTCTCCATTTTATTAATAGAATTTGAAGGGCATATATAAGAATTATTATTTTTTATTTATATTAATCATTGTTTTATTTTATTATTGTACCTTTGAACTTCTTACCATTCAACAAACTCTCAAGATTCTTCAAATTCTTTCCGATAATAATAACTTTCATTTTTGATTTTTCAGCTTCCTTTGTAGCAACAGGATCAAACGGCTTATTCAGGCCGGCTTTCCACTTGCTCCCAATAATTTTCCTAAATTCCTTCCATCCAATATTCTTAATCTTCTTTGCATTTTTATTTTTATTTGGATCTTTGTCATAAACATAATCAACATTACTCATATTTATTACTGTTTTAACTTTGAGGTTTTTTGCCAGTAAAACAGCATCATAATCAGTTGACCATCCAGGTTTCCATCCTCCTGCAATCAAGATTTTCCTGGTGAATTTTACTTTCTTTGTAGGATCCTCAACAATAAGCCTTTCAGCATTCTTCCCGAATATAGCTTTCATGAACCATGCATTGACTTTTGTCGCGTGCACACCCAGCCAATCCAGATATTCATTGCTCTGCTTTGTAACTTTAGAAGCAGCTTTTTGGTAGTCTCTTGCAATCTTTCCACCACCGCAGATGATCACAAACCTATGATCTTTTTTTATGAACTTTTCAATTATTTTTTTAAAATCTTTCAAGAACTTGACATCTATCTTATCCGGAACTATAACAGAGCCTCCTAGAGACAATATAATTGTTTTTGTCATAAGAAAATAACTAACTATCTTTTTTATAAATGTTTTGGAAAAACTTTGTTTTTCTAAACACCTAAAAATGGTACATTTTCCGCTGGTTTCTAAAGGTTCTAACTCCCAATACCAATAAAACTAACACCAACTATAATCAAGACTATCCCAAACCATTTCATAGAATTCATCTTCTCACCTAAGAATTTGACAGACAGCAAACTTACCCAGATGTAAGTCAGAGCTACAAAAGGATACAAGATAGATAAATCACCCCCTTTCAGAGCAGGAATAAAGAGTATGGTACCTATAGCATACAAAGAAACACCTCCAAACAAATGATAATTTGACATTAGAGATTTTATGGTGGACAGTTTCTTTGCAGATGCTTTTTTCAGTAATATCGGGCCAAAAGCTCCAATAAAAGTGGCTAAAATTACAAGTCCTATTGCCCACAATTCTGTTGCCATTATATAACACCTACTACATCAGTTGTTCCTTTTTTGCTTCCATAGCCTATAAGAACAATTCCCAGAATAATTGCTGCTACACCTAACCACTTATACAGGTTCATTATCTCTCCTAAAAAATAAATTGACAAAAAACTGACCCAAATATAGCTTGTTGCAAACAGAGGATACAAAACAGAAACTTCTCCGCCTCTAAAGCTTAATATAAGAAGCACCCCACCTACAGCATAAAGAACCATGCCCACAATCAATTCATAATTTGTTATCAGCTCCAGGATATTAAAGCTCAATTTATCTGATGCAAACTTGTAAAACAATTGGGCTGTAGAAGTAAGCAAAGTGGAAAATAAAATAATTCCGATTGCCCAAGGTTTGGTTGTCATTTTTTACGTGCTCGTAAAACAGCGTATAGGGTGATGTTCGCTTCGCTCAATCACCCGAGACGGATTGTGATGCTGCAGTCTCGGGGTGTCGAAGACACCCCAATACGCTAGTGTGCAGGCATGCACAATTTTAATCCCTCAACAAAATCTCAATGACTCTTGCAAATACAGGTCTTGAGATAAACACACCGATAGATGCCCCTAAGATAGTTGTTATCGCAAATCCTTTCAATAAACCGGCTCCTGCAAACACCAAAGGTACCAAAGCCACTAAAACGGTAAAGTAAGATGCCATTATGATAAAAAAAGCGTTCTTGATTCTTTGCTTCCAGTCATACACAACATTCTTCCCTCTCAATGTTTCATCTGCTATGACAATCTGATGGTCTACGCCAATACCTACTGCTATTATTATTCCGGCTACAGCGGCTAAATCAATATTCCACCCTATCAAAGCAGCAACACCAAGCAGCATTATGACCTCTGATACTGAAATCAATACCATGGGCAATGCAACCTGCAGCTTCCTGTACCTTATAAAAACAACAATGCCAACAGAGATTAAAGCAAGCAGCCCGACAAACAATGCATTCCTCAAAAATTCTTCTCCAAGCAATGGGCTGATTGCATCTATCTTTACAATGTTCAGTTTGACAGGTAAGCTTCCTGTAATTAAAACCGTCTGCAGCCTTTTCATGTTCTCCAGCGTGTTAAACACAGCTTCCTGTTGTGTAAATCCTGAACCTGAACCTGATATCTGTATTTCTGTTGTTGCGCTGCCTTTCAGCTCTGCACCGATGCTCAGCTCATCCACTTTAGTGTCATCAAGGTAAAGTTCCAATGGTTCTGATAAATAACCGCTGCTTCTTGAGCGTCCTGTTGTAGTCGTTTCATCCGAAATCACTTCCAGGTTTCTCGTTGCATCTGCCTGTTTCTGGGCAGCTTCAGGAGTTATTGAGATTGAGAACCTGAACCTACAGGAATCTTGGCCACCAGAAGATGAGCAACCGAAATTAGGATCTATTCCTGCGCAATCTGCTGACCTACAAACAAAAACAATATCTTTTCCACCGACAAAAACAGTATCATTTGCTATCTTAGCCTCGAACTTGCCTTGTTTTGCAAGCAAGTTTCTGATATCTTCTTCATTAGCTCCGGCAATTTCAACTAAAATATATTGATTCCCTGTTAAATCACTTGCATCCCTTATTGTTAAATCACTTAAACCATAGACATTAAGTCTTTCTTCCATGGTATCAATTAAGCTTTGCAGATCTACTGGATTCAATATTTCTTCAGGCTGTAAAAGTACTCTGGTGCCGCCTTGTAAGTCAAGGCCTTTCCTTATGTTTGTTGTAGGAGCGTTAAAGACTCTTATCCCAATATCTTCTTCATCAACTTCCGTTGTTAGCCTGTACAGGCCCTTGTTGGTTTTTATCTGCACTGATTTGTTTGGCGGCAGTGTATTGACATAGCTGTAATAATCCTCTATATCCTCTATTGGCTTGTTGTTTATTGCAAGTATCCTTTCCCTGTCCACAGGCCTTGCGGTTGGCACTGGCTGCTGTATGCCGGATTCATAGGCAGAGCTGTTGGCTACTAAGTTCCTTATCACAACCCCATCTACTCCAGGCCTGGGATTAATAGCAACTATGGCTAAGACTAAGAAAGTTAGTAAAATGATAACTCTTACATTCGTAATTATTTTTTTTACTTTGTAGTTCATTGTAGTGCTTTCTTAGCTTTCTTTTCCAAATACAATCTTAGTATTCCCACATTCTGGATCCAGGTATTGATTAAATCAATAGCCAGACCAATCAGCAATATGGTCATAATTTGCTTTATAACTTCTGACTGCGTAAATATCAATGCTATTGTCACAGCGATCATCGTTGTTAGGGACATAGTGATTCCTGTCTTGAAAGCACCATAGATCCTTTCCATTTCTGTGCCTTCTTTTCTTTTCAGAACTCTTGTCGACAGCAATATATCTGTATCAACACTATAACCAATAAGCATAAGGAATGCTGCAATCCCTGCTGTACTCAATTTCATCTCCAGTAAATTGACTATTGCCAAAGTAATCAGGATGTCTGATAGGGCTGCCAGAATGACTGCTAAACTGGGGATAAAAGTTCTAAAGTAAAAGAAAACAACAATTGCCATAAACAGGAATGCTATTAGTAATGCTATGATTATCTCTCTGAAAAAAGATGCTCCTAGGCTTGACCCGACAATCTCAACAGAATAATCCTTGCTTGTCAGTTTCATGCTTAATTGATTCCCTATTTCATCTATTAAGTCTCCAACCTGTTTTTCCACTATATCCGCTTCTACGATTATTCCTACCTGAGTCCCGAACTGGCTCAATGATTTTGTGGATACATCATTTTCTGGAAATGCGGCAGAAAGAGAATTTTTTAAGTTTAGTATATCTATTTGTTGAGTGGTTGGTATCGTTACAGTAACCCCTCCCTTAAGACTCACATCCCTGTTGATGAAATCCCCTGTTGTCGCAACCTTAACACCAATCAATATTATCGCGATAAAAAGAAGCGCAAACGGCAATATCAATAGTTTTTTGTATTGCCCTTCATATATTCTTTTAATGCCTGAGAAACTAAAACTTATTTTAGGAATTTTGAATTTGTTTTCTTTATTTGTATCTTGATTATTTTTATTTTCTGTATCCTGATTTGTCGTTTCTATTGGATTATTTTCTATTGTACTCTCATTGTTTTCTGATGTATCCTCTGTAGTATTCTCCTCACTACTTTCCTTCTTTTCTTCCATAACAACTTAAAGAGAAAAATAGCGTTTTTATAAACGTTTTGGATTTAACCAGTTTGGAATGTATCAATTTAAATTTTTACAGTATTTTTCATAAAATTGTAATACTCACTTATATAAGAGAATATCTAGAATTATATCCAGCATCTATCAAAAAGATTTTGTCTTCGTCAACTAACTTATTCAAAACTAATCTAGTTCTATCCAAACTCAAATTTAGAAGTTTCATAGTACCTCTGGTAGTTATAAATTTATTTTTTCTAAGATAATCTAAAATCTTATGTTTATTTTCATAAGTGAATATCTTTGTATAATTAAGTTGTTTTGCCCTATTAGAAACAGCTTTAGCATATCTTACATCCAAATCTTTTTGTTTCCACCATAAGTCTGCTAGAGGGCCATATTTTTTAACAGATTCGTTAATTTTTTGTTGTAACAATATAATCCCTTTTCTATTAGCATCTAGATGATAAACTTTTGTTCCTCTTTTTGTAACTTGGATATAATCTCTTGATGTATTTGGAAAAAGAGAATCCCATAAATCCTTTACTTTATCGAAAACAGCTTTATTCTGATCTTCAAATACGGTTATCATCCACCTATTACAAGAACCATCATCAACAATTAAAGCGAAAATCGTTTGTAATTTATGTTCTTCTGGAAACTGAGATATAAAATCTAAAAGTTTAACTGGATCTCGTAAAAGCCTCTCAGAAGTTAAATTAAACAAGTTTGAAAAGTTTTTAAATTCTTTTTTAGAGATAATAATTTTTTTCGTACTATAACAATCTCCTTTGATTGGACCCCACACTTTTATATTAAGTCTATCTCCTAAATCTAGAAAATGCTTTACATTTTTGTTATCATAAACAAAATGTCCGTAAAAATTAACTGTTCCATCACCAATTCTATGAGAAATAAATCTTGTATGTAATGGAGTCCAATTGATATTTAATAACTTATATTCTATTTTATTTTTCATAATTTTTGTTAAATTCATTTGAAATCACCAAATCAAGAATTTATTTTGGATTTTAACTTGAATTAAAAATTTGAAAAAATAGAAGTAGTTATTGTTTAAATACCTCACGTGCAAATGTCCAGTGGAAAATAATACTCTTCAGAGAGTCTATATCCTTAAAATTTTGCGGTTTCAGACCACTGGACATTACTTAAATTTAGAACATGCTTTCACAAAACCATAGAATAATGGTGATGGATTACCAAGACGACTTTTAAATTCTGGGTGGCTTTGTGTTCCAAAAAAGTAAGGGTGTTTTGGAAGCTCCATATACTCCATTAGCTTTGTCTTGTCATCCCTTAAGTGATATCCTGAGAAAACCAATCCTTTTTTCTCTAATTGATCAACAAACTTTGGATTTACTTCATATCTATGCCTATGCCTCTCTAAAACAATATTTTTATTTTTCCCTAATATTCCCAACCTAAATGCCTGGCTTTTATCTTTCTTAAGATCCTCAATCCGTTTCATATCGTCTTTCAATCTTCCTGTTTCTTTATACAATCCTAAAACTTTACTATTATCTTTCAAAACAGCAGCATAAGCTCCCAATCTCATAGTTCCACCATAATCACTTTTTTCCATCAGTTCTTTTTGAGTTGGCAGTATATCAATGACTGGTGATTTTGTTTTTTCATCAACTTCTGTTGTGTGCGCATCTTTTATTCCGCAGACATTCCTTGCATATTCGACAGTAGCCAGTTGCAGCCCATAACATAATCCAAGAAATGGTTTGTTGTTCAACCTGGCAAAATTAATCGCTTTTATTTTTCCTTCTACACCAGAGCTTCCAAAACCTCCCGGAACAATTATGCCGTCAAATTCCTTTAGACCATTAATATTTTTAGAAGAATTTTCAAATATTTTCGCATCAACCCAGTTGATATCCACACCAACATTCAAGGCAGCGCCTGCAAGCAATAAGCTTTGGTTGATGCTCACATAACTATCCGCTAAATTATAATCTCCTATATCAATATATTTTCCGGTAATTGCAACTTTGATTGTTTTCTTCGGATTTTGTATCCTGCTAACCAACTTTTTCCACTCACTCCAATTAGGAGCTCTTCTCGGTTTGAGCTTTAGCTCATTCAGTATCTTTAATCCTAGTTTTTCCTTTTCCAGATCCAATGGAATGGAATAAACTGTATCAATATCCGGTTCTGAAATCACATGCTCAGAAGGGATATTGGCATAAACCTCTATTTTTTTCTTCCTTACATTATCCAAGGCTCTTTTTGCCCTGCAGATTATAAAATCTGGAAAAATGCCCGTCTCAGCTAAAAGCCTTATTGCTTGCTGTGTTGGTTTTGTTTTCATCTCCTCTATATGAGATGGTATTGGTAAGTAAGTGACTAAAACATAAACAAGATTTTCTTTTCCTATTTCCTTTTCCATGCCCTTCATCGCAAACAGGAAAGGTATGTTCTCATAATCTCCTATCGTTCCACCAATTTCAACAACAGCAATATCATACCCTTCTCCAGCTTTCTTTATTCTTCTCTTTATCTCATTAGGTACATGAGGTATAAACTGTACTGTTTCCCCTAGAAATTTACCTTTTCTTTCCTTGTCAATAATTGTTTTGTAGACTTTCCCCGTTGTTAAATTATTTTCTTTAGGAATATCAACATTAAGGAACCTTTCGTAAGTGCCCAAATCTTGGTCAATCTCTCCGCCATCATCCGTAACCCAGACCTCACCATGCTCTGTAGGCCTTAAAGTACCTGCATCATAATTGATGTATGGATCTATCTTGATAGAAGTGACCTTGTAACCGTACTCCTGCAATATCCTTGCAAGAGAAGCACTTGTAACACCTTTCCCTACTCCAGATATCACACCCCCAGCTACAACAATAAACTTAGTCATCGATACCAACCCCTGAAAACATTAGAATAAAAATTCCGTAAATATTTATTAGTTGCATTATAAAAAAAAGTCGTATTCATATAAAAAGTTTTTGTTTTTTTTAACAAAAACCTAGGAACATAGTGACTATGATTTGTGGTTTTGAAGACTTATTTTCAATATGGAAAATAATGTTAATTAAATCAATTAAACATGTTAACATTTTCTCAAAGAAGCACATTAAACAGATACCCTAAAATCAAAATCTGAGGAACAGTTATTACGGGCAGCCACAACGCAGTTCTCTTCCCGATATTGCTCCATATAAGCCCAATCTCCGTATAATCTGTAGAAACTCCGGCCATAAGGAAAGTAAATGAATTTCCAAAAGCCCCAGTTTGTTTAAAAAGTTCAAAAGCCAAAGGAGCAGAACCTTCTGAACATACTTCTATAATTGTAGCTAAAACTAAAGTTACACCTAAACCCAATAATGTTGCTCCCATATAAGTCATGAAAAACTCATGAGGTACAAAAGCGCGAGCAAAAGAAGCAAGAATCATCCCTATCAAAATCCACCATACAACCATCTTGGACAAAGCCCATGAACCTCTAAATATTCCTTTCATAACTTTAATATTATTCTCAGCATTCCATTTGTAAGTTTTCCACCTTCTTTTAATATCAGATCTGATAGAAAATGAATCATTAACTTTTGCAATATGCTTGCTCTTCTCTATCTTTTTGTTCCTATCCAGAACCTGGTAGATCAACCCGGTTATAATCGCAATAACAATAGCAGATAATACCATTAGCAAAGCCTTCAAACCGAAAAAACTGAACAACAATATGGTCACAGGAAGGTTAGCCCATGGACTCGCAAGCAAAAAAGCAATAACAGAAGGAATTGATGCGCCTTTCTTATACAGTTCTATAGCTATGGCCAATATCCCATGACTGCATGCAGACATCAAAAACCCGAAAATAACTGAATAAAAGATTGTTTTCTTCTCAGGTTTGGATAAAAATTTCGAAATATAGACATTCGGAATCAAAAAATCAATTATACCTCCGATAAATACTCCCAGTAAAATAGCCCACCATATTAATTTGAAATAATCAACAAAAGCATCAAACAACTTTTGAGAGAAAAAATAAGCAACAACAACAATTATTATTGTCAACAGACTTACAACATACAGCCTTTCTTTGTACCACGGCAGATGCCCACCTTTAATCTCACAGCTCAAACATTTTTTGATGGAATGCATTTGCTCATATTTTTCTATGCACCTCTGGCTGCAAAAATAATGTCCATGAGCCTTGATATGGCCTTCCATTCCGCATATAGGATCCTTAGCCATTTTAATCAGAACAGACATTGCCTCCGCATAATGCCCTTGATTCCTTCAATATTTTATTTGCTTTTGATTTAGATACTTTTAATATTTGAGATATTTGCTTTATGTCCATTTCTCCTAAATTTCTGATCATTATGATATCCAGTTTTAAAAGCTGAGATGTTTCTTTTTGATTAAGGCAGCTCAGCATAGTGATTGGATAAAGCTTGAACTTCTCAATATAGTATTCCAGGCTATCTCCTTTAGGGCATTTCCATCCCATCAATTTTAACCCAACACCTTTCGAATAAGCAATAACTTGCGGAGAAAATTTGGTGTTTGTCACAAGCATAGGTGCTGTAAACTGTTTCTTGACATCCATAAACCTTGCATAGACATACAATGCTGTTTGTATATCCGTCCCTAGCCATGGTTTTGCATGGTGCTTGCACTCAATCATGAGTTTTTCCTTGCCTTTTCCAGCAGAGATATCAATCTCATGCCTGATGTATTTTCCTGAGACTATTTTGTCTAATTTTGCAGAATAGCCTTTTTTTTGAATAACGCTTGCAACAAGCCTTTCAAAATGGAATCCTTCGTGGTTAAGTCTCAATATGGCATTTTTTAGATTATACCTTGATGAAGAATACGGTTCATCTTTCTTAAATGCTCTGAATGCAAATTTAAAAAGTTTCTTCGTTTCAATACCATCATATAGGATTTTATTGACCTTGGACATTATTCTATTGATTGTTCCCTCATCTGCCCCTGAATTTGATAAGGATATCCTTAATTTAGATGGATTATACTCTTGTACTTCTCCATTCAATTTTTTGACATGTATCATCTTTGACTATATCTTTAATTGAGAGAGTATATAATTTTTTTTGTTTTCAGAAAAACATCCTTATCAATCCTGTAAACACTTTGCTTCCATCAAACCCTGGAATGGGCAGCATGTTGAAGATAAACAAAAACATATTGATCTTGCTTGTCAGAGCTAAAATAGGATTATATTTGCTTGGTAATAAATTCTTCTTCAATGCAACTGCCGCTAACAACCATAAAACTAAATTAACAGCAGGACCTGCAAATGCTACCAATCCGAATTCTAAAGGTGTTGCCCTCCCGAATATTGAGACATAAGCAGGAACAATAAAGATAAATCCAAAATTCATAAATTTTAATATTAATGCCAGGATAAGGAAAAACCATGCAGCCTGAAACACCGCTTCCAATCCAAAACTCAAAGCAACAAACTTATGACCTAATTCATGGAATATTATAGCCGGTGCAGTAACCATGATTGCAAACCTTAAGTCATTAAAATCAAAACCGCTTCTAAAATGTTTCAGAGGATCATAATCTTCTGCAACGGGCCTCTTGAACAACCCAGAGAATATATACCCAACTACTACAGTCATAATTATTATATCAAATATTTCTCCTAGTGTAAATAGTGGCATTTCAATTGCTTAAAGTAAATTTATTTTTAACTTTATCGATTTCATTTTACTCAATGATATCATAGAAATCATACAAAACTCTATTTACTCCTTTTATCAGATCAAAACCAGACCCTTCCACAACCATGCAGTTGCCATCAAAATAAACTCTGGAATTATTTGCCTCTTTGACATACAATGTCAAACCATCTGTATTGTCGCAAGTGATTATTGGTCTGCCAACACACGCAGATGTTTCGTTCTTATCACATGAAGCGATTGGCTGCTTGAAAAATATTTTTGTCATGTGCGTATTAAAGTCGCCTATAGCCAGAGCCACACTGGAAAAATCATTTCCAGTAGGATTGAACGTTACATAATATTCAGTAACCTTGTTCAAAACTTCCCTGTTTAATGAGCCTTCAATATTTATATTCTCAACTTCTTTCGGCCCATATCTGAACTGTATATTATATAGCCTTGTCCCCTGCGGGCTTACCAATTGAGTATACCACAGATCCTCAAACTTTACAAAAGAATAAGCATCATTGTAAACATAGCCTTGATCCTCCTTAAGTTTCCCTTTTAAGTTCAGTTCATGAAGGTCATCAATAGTCTCTGGCTGTTCTTCTGTAAAGTATCTTGCTGCAAATATACTGCCAAATACTAAGATAATAGCAAGAGCTATAACTATGAGTGTTCTATCAGATTTCAACTTTACTTCTTTCACTTCTTCTTTCTCCTCCACAACTTCTTCCTCTGGCATCTCTTCTATCTCTTTCCTCTTTTTCTCATATTCCTCTTTGCTGATTATGCCTTCTTCAAAGCTTTTCTCAAGTTCCTTTAACTTTCTGTGTTTCATATTATCCCCAATATACTATAAACCAACCTGTCCTTTATCCTTATTACATCTGCACCATTAGAAGCTTCTGCTATTACACAATTACCCTCTAAATAAACTTTTGTCGTATTAGCACTTCTGAAATAGATCACAGGAACAAATCCACTGGCATCATCGCATGTCAGGACATTGAAGTTTTCATGTTCAGATGTAAAACCGCCTCTTACAAAGACATTGAAATTATTCAAGGTAATGCCCATCTGGAACTGCGCCAGGGCAATCGGCTCTGCAAACACATCCTCAAAGTCAGATGTGATATCGATCTGAACCTTGTTTCTTAGTCTGCTTGTAGCATCATTATTGACAAATATAAAACCCAGATCATCTGGAAGGTAAGTAAACAAAGCTTCCCTACTGTCTATTATTGTTGACCAATAAGTTCCACGATTTACGAATTCAAAGCCGTTGTAATCTACGACTCCTGAAGAACTTGTGCTGGAATTGAATCCAAAGAAAATAAAGGTAAAAACGCTGCCGAACATTATAAAAATTAGTATGTAACCAAAAACTTTCTTTCCCTTTCCACCCTCATGAGTTCTTCTCATAAAAAAAAGCAAACATTGTCCGTATATAAAGTTTTTTGAAATTGTGCGTACCCTCACATCAGTGTATGGGGAGGAGCTTCGCTCCCCCGAGACGGCTTGGAATCCCACAGTTTCGGGATGCCGCAGGCATCCCCACACGCTAGTGTGCAGGCATGCACAAATAGAAAGCTTTAAATTAAATTTCTTTAATCCTGAAATTATGCCTCTGTCTCTAAACGATTACAAAGATGTTGTTGGTGAAGAACTAGTTGGGAAAATCCATCAGGAAGCAGAATCGTTAGTGGATAAGCATGTTGAGCACATAAACTCAACTTTCTACGGAGGTGGAGTTGCTGAGATTCTAAACAGCCTCACTTTATTGATGAATGATGTTGGAATAAAAACAGGTTGGCGCTTACTGAAAGGAAGCCAAGATTTCTTTAATGTCACAAAAAAATTCCATAATGCATTGCAAAGCGCGGACATAGAATTAAGTGACACTAAGAAAAGGATATACATGGAAACCAACGAGACCAATTCCATAATAATGCACATTGATTCTGCTGACTGCATCATAATCCATGATCCACAGCCATTGCCTTTGATAAATTTCTATAAAAAAAATCAGTCATGGATCTGGCGCTGCCATATTGATTTAAGCAACCCTAACCAGACACTTTGGAATTACCTGAAACAGTTCATTGAAAAGTATGATAGCTCCATATTTTCCAGAGAAGAATACACAAAGAAAGATTTGCACATTCCTCATAATATAATACCTCCATCTATAGATCCTTTGACTACGAAAAATAAATTCATACCAGAATCTGTATGTAAAACCTATCTATCTAGATTCGGAGTTGATTTGGATAAGCCCATAATAAGCCAGGTTTCAAGGTTTGATGTATGGAAAGATCCATTAGGAGTCATAAAAGCTTTTGAGATAATAAAAAAACAGGTAGATTGCAAATTAGTTCTTTTGGGATCGATGGCTTCCGATGATCCTGAAGGGGAAGAAATCTACAACAAGCTCATGGAAAAGGTAAAAGACAACCCAGATATAGTAATAATAAACTTTTCAGACGATTTCCTGGTTAACTGCCTGCAACGTACATCTGATGTAGTCATACAAAAATCATTGAAAGAAGGCTTTGGTCTGACAGTAACTGAGGCTCTATGGAAAGGCACTCCAGTTATAGGGGGTAATGTAGGCGGAATTCCACTACAAGTGTTAGATGGAAAGAACGGTTTCCTTGTAAATGATGTAAATGAATGCGCTGACCGTACAATCAAGCTGCTAAAAGACCCAAAACTAAGAGAAGACATGGGAAAAGCAGGAATAGAGCATGTAAAGAATAATTTCTTAATAACAAGGCACATGATGGACTATATAATGCTTCTAAAAGGTATGATACAATAACACCAAAAGGTATGATGATATAATATAAAAAACAAAAGATTTATATATAGGTTATTCCATAGACTAATTCTATAAAGTATTAGATAAATCATAAAGTTGCGATTCGGAGTCAAACTTATGACAACAAATAACTGCAAAGTTATTATAATGGGGGTATACTGATGGATCTACACTTTCTATTATTCTCTTCTATGCTAAATCCTGCTGAGATGTATCTATCCAGAGAAGTTAAAGGTAAAGCAAAAGCTGTTAAAAGCAAAGTAAAAAATTTTAAGGTTTCTGTTTCCAAGACAATTGACAAGAAAGTTAGTATATTCAGGAAAAAAACAGCAAAAGAAAGCTCTCTTGACAGCGAAATTGAAGGGGCAATTATGGATGCAAAAGACCAAAAACAGGAAAACATTGCTGAACTATTGGCAAAAGAAGAACCTCAAGCACCTAATGCACCTGCAGATTATAGCTCTCAAACAACAACTGTTGGAAAATCATCCTTTGCAAAATTATATACTGCTTTTGTAAGCTATGCCAAAGCAACTTATGATGCTATAAGTTCTACTGGTAAAAAGGTTGACGGGTTTGTAAAATTAACTTTGCAGAAAATATTAAAAGTATCAGAATATGTCATGTGTCTTTGCTCCCCACATTGGAATAAGGTTGAAGGAAGCCCAGAGGACATGGATTCTCGTGCTTATGCTGTCTCTCAGAAAGAATCTGTTAGTTCAGAAAATGCAAAATATGTCATTGGGCAGGAATTTCTAAGATATAGGGCTTAAGCAGGTAATTCTTTTCGTATCTTATTGATGTATTTATGCGCTATATGCAATGGTATTGGCATCTTGTGAGGATACCTTAAACAGTTTTTTATCACTTCAAGACTTTTCTTCAGGGAAATCTTATTTCCCGGGCTTATATATACTGGTTTTGCATGTTCTCTTGTTACTAATTCATAACCTCTTGCTTCTTTCTCAACATAGATTGCTCTTTCGCTTACTTCCCCCAGCATTAAATTTTTTGTAAGTCCGATAGTGGCTATGTCCAGTAAAATTCCGACATGGCTTGCCATCCCGATTCTTCTTGGATGCAAGATACCATTACCTTGCACGATAAGCACATCCGGTTTATTCTCTAATTTGTTAAAAGCTTCCATGACTGCAGGACCGTTTTTGTAAAATAAGAAGCCACTTTTGTAAGGAATCTTTGCATCAACAACAGAATATTTTTCCTCAATGATTTTTAATGTCTTGTAGTTGCAAACAGAAATTGCAGAGATAACTTTATTTCCAACATAAGCCTGGTCAGCGCCGGCTATTGTTGCTATTTTTTCAAAGCTGTCAGAGGTGATTACTTTTTTGGCTAACTTAAGCTGCTCCTCTTTTAATTTAAGTAAATTAACCATACTCATTGTTAAGAATTAATTGTTTTTAAATATTGTTTTTTTAGGTTTAAATTAATATCAAGAAAATTAGATTCTTAAAAGCAATGTAAAAAGAAGGATAAATAATGTGAAAATTAATCAATTAATAGGTCTGTCATAGCTTTAGAAAAAGGACCATAAGCCTCTTGTAATTCGGCTAATCTTTGCTCACCTCTTTGAGTGTTCCAATATAATTTCTTTGGACCTTCTGTAGGGTGCGTTTCAGAAACAACTAAACCCTCTGATTCCAAACGTCCAAGTACCCTATATGGTGTAGCTATACCCCATCTTATTTCAAATAAATCCATTAGTTCTTCCCTAATCTTAACACCATACATCCCAGGTTCTATAGCTAATAATCTCAGTACAACTAAATCTGTAGAAGCATTTACAACATCATTTAAAAATTCTTGTTGGGCTGGAGATTGTCCTTGATTATTTGATGCTGTCATATTTTTAACATGTAATATTTAACCATATTTAAATCTTACTATTAATTATTATTATAAAGTGGTAAAATAATTAATCATCAACCACCCAATCACCTCTTTTTTCTCTTTTTCCCTCTATTTTTGTTATTAAGTAAGTGGCCCCCGTCTGTTTGAATCGTTGGGGTGGTTTGGAAAGAATTCTAGTTTCCGGGGGCCAATAAAAATGTCAATCTTTTGCTGGTTTTCTCATCTCCTTGAGCCATAACAGCCCAACTCTTATCATCTCTTTGTTGAAATTATCACTTATCTTGTACGTTTTCTTGTAAAGATCATAATCAATCAATCCCATGCTCTTCATTGGCGTCAAAATCCTGTCATAAAACTGCCTTTTGTTGTAGCTGATTTTGACTTTCTTGCCTTTGTATGGTGGTTCATCAATCAATGTTGTTACGTAATTCCCTTCATGCAACTTAGTAGCAAACAACGACATCTCTGTTTTGTTTATCTCGCCCTTATTGCCCTTTATCATCTCTATAAGCAGTTTAGCTACTATAATCTGCTGCTTTGTCGCAAATACGACCTCATATATATCCTCAGGTAGGTTAAACCTGTCAAATAAAATAACCATTTTACCTTAGATAGTAAACCCCCTATATAAATGTTACGTTTTTGTATACTAGTTTAGGGATTTGTATGCCTGTTAAAGAATGAGCTTATTCTATCCTCATACACCTTACTTATCTTAAAATCCATATCTTCTGGCAAACACCTAATATAATTCTCCCATGCAAACCTTTCATCCAAAAACACAATAACTCCTTTGTCTGTCTCTGATCTTATGCACCTTCCTGCATTTTGCAGACATTTTGTTATAGCTGGAAAGATATACGCATAATTGAATCCTTTCCTATACTTTTCCTCATAATAATCTATCAATTCCTTTGTTTCCAAATCGGGTTTTTCCAGTGGCAATCCAACAATAACAACACCTTTGAGAAAATCTCCTGGTAAATCGACACCTTCCCCGAAACTTCCGGCAGATACAGCCAATAAAACAGCACCTTTATCTTTGTTCAACTTAAATTCTTCAAGGATTTTCTCTTTTTCGTCCTTACTTAGATTTGGCTTCTCAATCAGCATTTTTTTATCGCATATATCATAGAAACTCTTGTAAACCTTATCCCTTAGATCATAGCTTGGAAAGAACAAAGCAGCATTCCCTGGAATCTTATCAACAATCTTATTGCATGCCTCAGCAATTTTCTTATACTCCATATCATTCCTTCTTGTAAATTTAGTTGTGGTTTCCGGAACAATCAAACACAACCTATTATCTTTCGGAAATGGATTTTCATAGACTTTCTCAACTGCATTATCAAAACCTAAAATATCCTTATACATGAATGTAGGTGTTAAAGTTCCTGACATTATTATCGTACAATAACTCCTGTCAATAACATCTTTTGTGACCAAAGAAGGATCCAGACATCTATAATTTAATATCAGATTGTTATTGCTAAAATCTTTCTTTAGAATTCTTGCAAATCCATTATCTTCATTCAACCAAGCTTCCAAAAACTTCCCTACACTTCCGACATAGCTCTGTTTCTGCTTTTCCTTTATCATCTCACCAGTGAGAGTAAGCTCTGACACATATTCTTCATATTTACCACCCTCATCTATCTTGTCAACAAACTCATATTTCCTTACCAGCTTTTCTTCTTTATTGAAATTCAGGTCAAAACCTATTTCATCAAAAACATCCTTTAAATTTTTCAGAATAGAAAGAACATTGAAAAACTCAAATTTGCTAGCTTCTTTGATTGCACGGTCTATTATGGCAGTAGACATCTTTGCCGTTAACAGCTCGCGAGCTCTTGCAGGTAGATTATGCCCTTCATCAACGATTATAATTGAATTCTCCAGTTGCTTGCCTGTCCTTGCAAATAAACTGTCCCTGATAATAGGATTAAAAATAAGATTATAATCAGCAATAACAACTTTAGCCTCTTTGGCCAACAAAGAAACCATCTCATAAGGGCAAAGTTTTGGTTTTTCACAGTTTGAAATCAATTCATCAACATGCAGCGGCCCTAAAACTTTCAATTCATTCAGATTTTGCTCTGCCACAACAGTAGGCCTCATTGATTTCTTTCTTGTGTTGATATAGAACTCGCATTGGTCATCATCCCTTAATTTTTTGCAGTAATCAACAAAATCACCAGAAGGCAAAGCATCTATTTCCTGCAAACACATCCATTTTTTGCCTATAATATCTGCAACCCTGATATTGTTTCCGTGCTTCTTCTTTATCTGCTTTAAAGTATCCACAGCTATATTATGCTGGGTCTGCCTTGATGTCAAAAAGAATATTGTAATATCCTTATCCATAGCAAAGCTCAATGCAGGAGCCAAAACAGAAGCTGTCTTTCCAATGCCTGTAGGAGCATGGATTATAGCATTTTTTTTATTTTTTATAGCTTCAAAGACATCCTTAACAACTACATCCTGCACATCCCTTATCTTATCATGAGGAAATAGAATTTCATCCATTTTTTGGAGTATATTATTTTTATTTATAATTATTATTCTTTTTTAAATTATTGGATTATTTTTTTATTGAATTTTATTTATTATATTAATTAATAATGTTTTTAAACTATTGTAAATTTTCCCTACTTTATTGGGCCGGTGGTGAAACCTGGTATCATGTTCCCTTGGCTTGGGAGACTCTAAATGCCCATAAGACTTCGGGTTCAAATCCCGACCGGTCCATTTTTCCAAAACTATTAATAATAACCTAATCTTCCCAAAATAAAAAGAGGAATAAAAAAATGGAAGAATGTATTTTCTGCAGGATTGTCGATGGAAAAACTCCGGCAACAAAGGTCTATGAAGACGACAACACGATAAGCTTTCTTGATATCATGCCAGCGAATAAAGGACATTGTTTGGTTGTTCCAAAAAAACACTATGAAACATTATTGGATCTGCCTGATGAAGACTTAAAAAACCTGATCATAGCTACAAAAAAAGTCACAAAAGCATTATCTTTGTCCATAGGCAACGGCAGCTATAATGTGGTGATGAACAACGGAAAAGTCGCAGGGCAAGTTGTCGCTCATGCACACATCCACATAATACCCAGATTTGAACATGACAGGTTAAGGATCAAATGGTCGCATAAGAAATACACCGATGAAGAGATGAAAAAGACCCAGGAAAAGATAAAGAAATTTGTTTGACTGATTCTTCAATAGTGCTCCGTCTCGGGACGTCGCAGACGTCCCCATATCATGAAAATGCTCCGCATTTTCAGGACACTGAAAATCCAAAAGGATTTTCGAGTGCACTGGTGTGCGGGTACGCACAAAAACATTAAATATCTTACCATTTTACCCTCTTAGATATGGTCACAAAGATAAAAAAGAAGATAGTCGTTGAGGGTGACGAGGATAAAGACAATCTTGGACTAGTCCATGTTATAACCGGTGATGGCAGGGGAAAAACAACTTCTTCATTGGGTCTTGCTGTCAGGGCTTTGGGAAGCAACCTAAGAGTTTACATGATCCAATTCCTTAAATCCGGAAATACCGGAGAGATATATATAATAGAAAAACACCTGCAAGGGATGGATATAGAGCAGTTTGGTGTTGATGCTGTAAGAGAAAGGCAAAAGAAACTTGACCAATTTAGAGACAAAGGAAGCAAATTCGTTTTTAAACCTGATGAGGAAGAGAAAGGAGCCGCTATGGTAGGATTCCATCATGCACAAAGAATAATTAATTCCAAAGCCTATGATATGGTTATCTTAGATGAGATAAATGTCATATTAGACAAAGGTTTAATACCTATGAAGGAAGTCTTGGATTTGATAGAAAATCATGGCAATGTTGAACTGGTTTTTACCGGCCGTGACGCACCTGAAGAGATAATCGAAAAAGCGGATTATGTACAAAACATTAAAAGTATAAAGCACCCCTGGCAGAAAGGTATAAAAGCCAGAAAAGGTATTGAATACTAAAAAGTTAGAATTCGTCTCGGGATGCTGAAAGCATCCCCATACACTGTTGTACGGGTGCGTACAAAAAGCAAGAAAAGGTATCGAATACTGAAAAAATGCCAAAATTAAGTCTGAGCGATAATGCAATAAAAATACTTGAAAAGAGGTATTTGAAGAAAAATAAAGAAGGCAAAGTAATTGAAAAACCCGAAGATTTGTTCAAACGTGTTGCAAACAATATCGCATTGGCAGATGCTAAATACTTATTAAAAGAGGAAATAAATAATTTACAGAATGAAAGTAATGATGAATATTACCAAATTGTACAAACAAAACAATTCAAAAATCTAATAAGAAAAAACAAGAAAGTCAAAAGCAAAATAGAAAAAACAGCAAAAGAATTCTACAATTTAATGGCAAACCTTGATTTTTTGCCTAATTCTCCAACTTTATTCAATGCCGGTAGATCCTTACAACAACTCGCAGCCTGTTTTGTTCTTCCAGTAGAAGATAACTTGGATTCAATCTTTAAGTCACTGCATTACGCAGCAAAGATATCAAAATCAGGCTCTGGAACTGGATTTAATTTCTCAAGATTAAGGCCAAAAAATGATGTCATTGAGTCAGTTACAGGCTTTTCTTCAGGTCCGTTGTCATTTATGAAGATTTTTGATGCAGTTACAGAGCAGATAAAGATAGGAGGATTACGAAGAGGAGCATTGATGGGAATATTGAGGGTTGATCATCCA
>CEPX01139238.1_pt1 | contig 40286 bp, 44 predicted proteins | sample 361361 | NCBI WGS metagenome assembly CEPX01 (sample SAMEA2619974, study PRJEB7988) | marine metagenome | biome: marine biome (ENVO:00000447); feature: mesopelagic zone (ENVO:00000213) & marine oxygen minimum zone (ENVO:01000065); material: "saline water (ENVO:00002010), including plankton...
GAATCCATTTTGGAACAAGAAGTCTTCACGAATCATTTGTGCAGTCTCCATAGTCAGTTGCTCCTTTGGTGAGAGCGCATCCATACCAACAAGACGTACGATTTCTTCTAGCTTGCTTTCGTCCTGCAAGATCTCCTGGGCTCGTTTGCGGTTAGAAGAGAAGTCTTCTGCGATCTCTTTACCGTACCAACCTTCGAGGTTGTCTGCGTACAGTGTGTAGCTTTGTAGCCAGTTGATAGCAGGGAAGTGACGCTTGTAGGCAAGCTTTGCATCCAGCGCCCAGAATACTTTGGTTACCCTGAGTGTGTTTTGTGTTACAGGCTCGGAGAAGTCTCCTCCAGGAGGACTTACTGCGCCGATCACAGAGAGAGATCCTTTACGACTGTCACTACCTGCACACTCTACAATACCTGCACGCTCATAAAATCCTGCAGTGCGCGATCCCAAATATGCAGGGTATCCTTCTTCTCCCGGCATTTCCTCAAGACGCCCACTCATCTCACGCATGGCCTCTGCCCAACGAGAAGTTGAGTCAGCCATCAGTGCTACATCGTATCCCATATCGCGGTAGTACTCTGCAATGGTGATACCGGTGTATACACTTGCCTCACGAGCAGCTACCGGCATGTTGGAAGTATTGGCGATCATAATCGTTCGTTTCATCAGTGGCTCTCCGGAGTTTGGATCCTTAAGGTGCGGGAACTCTGTAAGCACTTCTGTCATCTCGTTTCCGCGCTCTCCACAACCGATATATACAATCACCTGCGCGTTACAGTACTTCGCAAGAGACTGCTGTGTCACAGTCTTTCCGGCTCCGAAAGGACCAGGGATAGCGCCGCTTCCTCCACGAGCGATAGGGAAAAGCATATCCAGCACACGCATTCCTGTGATGAGTGGTTCATTTGGAATCAATTTTCCCTGCACAGGACGAGGAATACGAATCGGCCATTTTTGTAGCATTTGTACGTCGTGTTTCTTTCCGTCTGCATCTTTAATCACGGCAATCGTCTCTTCAATCGTAAAGCTTCCCGACTTCACTTCTTCCAATGTACCGCTCAAATTTGGTGGCACCATTACTTTGTGCTCAATCAAACTTGTTTCCGGTACGGTTCCGAGGATATCACCACCTTGCACCTCATCACCAACACTTGCAGTTGCGGTAAGTTCCCACTTTTTGGATCGATCCAATCCCGGAACTTCAATACCACGAGATATAAAAGGGGAGTTGGCTTCTTTTTCGATCAGTTCTAGTGGTCGCTGAATTCCATCGTAGATGGATTCGAGTAGTCCCGGTCCAAGATCAACAGAGAGCGTTAGCCCTGTGCGTTCGACGGGTTCTCCCGGTCCGATACCGGAGGTTTCCTCGTAGACTTGAATAGAAGCTTCCTCACCGTGAAGTTCGATTACTTCTCCGATGAGTTTTTCTTTCGAGACTTTTACAACCTCGAACATTTTTGCGTCGCTCATCCCGCTCGCAACTACGAGTGGTCCTGCGACTTTGGTAATGGTGGCGTCTTTCGACATGATAGAAATTGGGAAGAATATTTAGGATTCAATTTGGTGTTCTGCCTTTTTTGCACCTGCTGTGAATACAGAATCAAGCAGTTGCTGTTGCTCTGCAGTGCGTGGTTCAAATTTAATTGAATTGGTTGCAGAGGATTGCACGAGCAGTTCTCCAACTGTTTGTAAGCTTTCGTCTGTATCGATTCGATCTTGTCTGTCCATAAGTATAATGGGAAATTATTGCAAAATATCAGATCCAACAGCACGTTCGACAATGCGTCTGAGACGCTCTAGTCCGTAACCGGTAGCTCCTTCATGGGAAGGAAGTGGAATAATAGCGGGCAAGGCCCCCTTGGCGAGCTTCTTTTCGTCATCCGGAGAAATTCCGCCAGCGAGGTCTTCGGTTATAAATACAATTGCGTACGTGTTTACTTCGATGCCACGTTCGTCTTCACGTTTTTCTTTCTTGAGAGCGAGCAGTTGCTCTATAGCTTCGGTTGGAGACTCTACAGGCACAACATCGACACCGAGTAGAGAGAATCCTGCTACTGCATCCTTGGAGCCGACTATCGCAGTCTTGTATTTCATTAGAGAACGTAGTGCGAAGCGGACAAAAACGGTGGAAGCATTAATTTAATTTCTTGAGGGCTCATATTCGCACGCTTCCCGATCAGTAAAACTCTCAGGAGCTTCATCTGACTTTGTGCTAGAGCTGCAAATGCAAACACCGGTTCGATACTGAGTGGAATGTTCCACATGTGTGCAATGTCATCAGCCATTACCTTGCTGAGTGCATGTTCGAGCGCATTTGGGTCATCTACTGCTTTGCGAATAGGGTCGGAGAGATCATAGGGAAGTGAAGATCTATCAACGGCTGTAAGAATCGATCGTAAGTCTCCCGTCAGATCTTTTGGGGCAATACTTCCTCCCACGATGAGGTCGTTGCCCTTTCTAAGAGCTGTACGGATATTATTAAGATCGATCTTATGCTCAACATAAGACTTGAGAGCTGCAGATCCACTTGCACGTGCAAGCTTCAGTTGCAATGTAGCAACGTACTGCGCGACTGCGCTATCAATAGATTGCGGTGTGACATCTTTTATATCCTTTGCCTCTTTTATAAATTCGACGAGGTGTGAAGGGAGACTTCCCGCGATGCCCTCTGTAACAAGTTGCTGCAAAGCATCTGCAGAGTACGTAGTCATACCACTGAGTGGCTGCGTACTTACTGCTGATGTCAGTCCGTGATGCTTTTTGAGAAGATACGAAAGCATAGGAGCATCTTCTTCCAGCCAGAGAATATGGAACGCAGGCCGCTTACTTTCGGGAGCCATTGTTTCTACCTCTGCTCGTACCCATGTTCCGATTGCTTGCAAAATCTCATCACTCTTCTTTAAGCCTTGGTCTATAGGACTTGTAAGTTTAAGCTCTGTCAAAATAGATTCAGCCTCTTTAAGGTCAGCAGCTCCTAGCAGGCGATCTCTATCGCTAGCTGTTAGAAGCAACTGTTGCAGCACACCGGTGCGCCCGGAGGCGTACGCGAAGTGTTGGCCGATAAGAGTCTGTAGAGTGCTCATTAAAAGAGAGTCTTGGAAATAGAGAGTTCATGTGCAGGACGTACAACATGTTCCATAAGGTGCTCGAAGGTGAAGTCCTGTTCTTCCTTTTCGGAAACAAACAGGAAACCTCCCGCGGCATCTGTAGGCTTTTCGATACGGAACTGTTCAGAAGGACAGATCTTTTTGAGAAGCTTGGCGTGCTTTGCACTTGGTCGGATGACACCCTTGGCCTTAATACTTTTTATACAGTGACGGAGCAGTGGTTCGATTTCTTTGTCATCGATTTTTGCAAGTTCGGCTGCTGCCTTTGCAAATGCTGCATCGAGCAGCTCTTTTTTCTTCGAAAGTACTGCGTTACGCTTTTGTGCCTGCGCATGCGTGTGCGCTTTTGCTGTAAGCTGATCTATTTTCTTCTGCTTGCTAATAGCGACCTCTTGTTTTTTCTTGGCGAGACTTCGTTCACTTTCCTCACGCATTTGCGTCAGGGATTGCTGATGCTGCGTACGCGACTGCGCAATGCGTTTGTCAGCTTCGGCGGTAATGGCAGCGAGAATGTCTTGTAAAGCCATGGGTAAAATGAGAATAGAGAATTAAATTATCCTACGAGGATTCCAGTCTTGAATGTGTTCAACATAAAGAAGGAGATAAGGAACCCAAGCAAAGCGTAGGTTTCTACAAGAGCGGCCATAGTAATAACACGACCTGTAAGCTTGTCGTCCTTTGCAAGCATGTGCATACCAGCACTACATACCTTAGCTTGGTATGGAGAAGAAGTAAGACATGTAAGAGCAACAGGAAGAGATGCTGCAAGAAGGATAATTCCCTGAGAAGCAGAGATAGCAACAACACCTGTGATCACTGGACCGTAGTTAAAGATGAAGAGCAAAGAAATAACCATTCCGTAGAGTCCCTGGGAACCAGGAAGCACCATGAGAGTGATTACTTTACCGGCAAGCTCTGGCTTTTCGGTAAGAAGACCAGCACCGGACTGACCTGTCATGGAAACACCCATGATAGAACCGATACAAGAAAGTCCAGTGGCGATTGCAGCACCAAGGAAGGCGAATGCAAGTCCCCATTGAATAGCTCCGGCGTTCGAGACAGCTGCAGCACCTGCTGGATCCTGAGCGAGGGCAGCGAATGGTGCAAGGGCACCTGCAGCTGCGAGAAGTTTGTAAGAAGTTTTCATTGGAAAACGTGGGAGAAAGATAAGAAAATTAAGACGAAGTTGAACGGCGGAACGGAGAGAACTCCTTTCCACCTCCCTCAAAGAACTGAGAGAAGAACTCAATAAACTGGAGACGACCAGAATGGATAAAGCTTCCAAGAGTATTGAGTGCAATAGAAACGGTGTGACCACCGAGGAAAATAATGACGATCACCGGAATGGCGAGCCATATCGGGAAGAGCTTTCCCATCTCCACAGCAACCTGATTAATGGCTGCAGCAATCGCACCAGTTACCAGTCCCAGCGCCAAGATACGCAGGTAACTAAGGCCATTGCTGATCATACCGATGACAAAGTTCATCGTGCCAATCAGTCCCATCAAAGGACGAACATACCATTTAGAGCCATATCCCTTACCCCATATCATTATCGCAATTGATCCATAGAGTACGTATTTGGCGATATCACCCAACCCTTCGGGGGCGACTACCAAAAAGATAATCGATCCAAGAAGAAGGTGTGCCGTAAAGTCCACCCAGAGTGCTTCAGCCTTTTTGCCGTGGATCCACTTGTGTTGACCTGCAAGAAACATTCCGAAGAACAGGTGTGTGACACCAAGTGCGAGGGAGAGGTTTTGCAGGAAGTCGATTCCAGATTGCTTTCCGAGGTTCCAAATCTGCCCTTTAAACATCAATCCTTCTGCTGTTTGCCTGCTAAACATTGCCGGCAATTGTTCTGGAGTAAGCCCAAACCAACCTCCGAATGGAATAGAGACAAGGAACGTCATAATTCCACCAAAAAACAGCAGCCACGGAAGCTTAGCTTCCTGGATAGATTTACGTGTTTTCAGGAGGTAGCTACCAAATATGATAGCAATGATTGCTCCGTACCCAGCATCTGTGAGACAGAGTGAGAAATAGAGAATAAAGAACGGAGAAAGTGCAGCTGTCGGATCCATTTCGTGACTCAGAGGCAAGCCATACAGTCCTGTTACACTCTCAAATGGAGCAACGAGCTTGTTGTTTTTAAGAAGAACTGGCGTTTCTTCTCCTTCGTCCGGTTTTACTTTGATCAGTGCTATCGCAGGATTCAATTTTTCGAGTTTCTTCTCCAGTTCTTGCATGCGACTGGCTGACATCCATCCAAGGAGAGTGATGGTAGATTCCGTAGAAGCCATAGATTCGCGCACTTCTTGTTTTTGATCCAACCAATGCATAAAGAGTTGTACCTTAAGAAGGTTTGGTAGCTCTACAGATAACTTTTTTCTTTTGAGTGCGTTGCGGCTCAGTGCCTCTGTAAGCTTTTTCTCTTCCATAATTGCCTCCTCGTAGCTTTGACCCGGAGTTGCATTTACATTGGGTAGTGCAGAGTTGGTCCAGCCGAGACCGGTGGCAATTTCTTCGAATGTGCGGAGGTCTTCTTTCCAGATAATTGCTACGAATGCCGTGTCGCCATCTGGCGTTTGCGATACTTTCTCCAAAACACTGCGCTTTGTAGATTGTGTCATAGAGTCGTGCAGTATTTTCTCGTTTTTTGATGGGAGAGTTCCAAAAATACGGATAGTGTTTTCGGATTCGTTGCTTTCTTGCAGGTTGGCATTCAAGTTTTTCCAGTGAGCAAGCTCTTCGCGCAAATCTGCAAGCTCCTGAATTCGACGAGTGGATTCGGTGTCCTCTTTTTCGAGTTGATGGAGAGCCGTAACAATTCCTTTTACGTCTGTGTGCTTCGCAGCGTGGACAGTCTCTTCCACTGCTACTTTTTTGTCACAAACCGCAAGGGTCTGTTTATCAGCAAAGTCTTTAAGTACTGTCGCCGCAAAGGCGACTTCGGCTTCTTTGTATTCCACCTCCGTGTGATCTACTTGCAACTTTTGCGCTGCGGCACGCACATCAATTACTCCTTCGTCATGCAGCATAGTAATAAGGTCTTCTCTCAGAGAGGAGTGAGCAATAATGCCGACTTTTTGCATCTGAACAATAACCATTTATTCTCCAAAGAGGGAACGAGGATCTTTTGCGATGTTTACAAGCTCTTTTACAGCTGAGGACTCACTCTTTTTACCCTGAGATTCAATGGTAGCTACTTCTGATTCTGCCTCTTTTGTAGCCGCGCTTAAAATCTTGGTGAGCTCTTTTTCACTGTGTTCCTTAAGTTCTGCCTTGGCTTTCCCCTTTAATTCTTCGGTTGCCTGTGCCTCTTTTTTGGCTATAGACTGCGTAACTTCTTCTTTTTCTACCTGCATAGCAGCGAGCTCTTTCTCACTACGCTCCTTTTCTCGTTTTTCGAGTTCTTGGATCTGTGTGAATGGAGAGGCCCCTGTTGTAGAATTTTGGGTTCCTTTGGTGGTTTGAGCTGGATTCATAGTATGACGGGTAAATCTCGCGGACTGTAGTGATAGAATACAGAAAAATCAAGACTCTAAGGGGTCAGATTGCTAACAAAATACTACTTTCGCTTCACACGGATGAAACCGGAGGTATCAATAGTCTTAATACCTTTGTCTTCTTTCTGAAGTTTATCCAAAAGGAGATTGATACCGATGGCATCTGAAGCCATATGGGAACACTGAATCATGTTTACGTGATGCTCTTTAGCAGCATCAAGCGTTTTTTCTGTAACGTGCATAGAGAGGATGGTTCCGACTCCTGCCTTGCTTTGTTCTATGAGCTGCTCTTCTGGGCCGTTTGTACCCCCGGTGAATTCTGTCGCAACTATCTTTCCTGGGCGACTGCTTGGACTACCGTTTACGATAATGGGTGGATTTCCTTTCTCTGCGTAAAGTTTATATTCCGGTATTTTCATCAGTGCATCCACAATTTCGCTCAAATCATCAAACTTCTTAGAGCAAATATACTTTTCCATAAATGCCCATACGAGGTTGTCGGTAATGGTGTGACAACAAAATGCGGGGAATCCCAGGAGTTCTGCGGCTCTCTCTGTACGAAAGAGGTTATCTGCGTGTATCGCTCTCCAGATTTTATCCATGCGAGGTTTTAGTTGTGCTTCGCTGTGATTAACTGGTACTCCTGCCTTTGCAAGAACATCAACTTGAAGAGGCATCACTTTTTCGAGGTCTGCCAGGGCTCGACCTTCCGGGTGGTGAATAAAGAGACAATCAATTTTCTGCCCCTTTTCTCGAAGGCGATCAGCCAAAAGTACTTCGGGAGTTTCGATATCAATACCAACCATCAATACTTTTACCTCTTCGGTACCTTTTCCATTGATAATGCGACAGTCTGTGTACGGGTTCCACGTTCGCTCTTCGTCAAAAATATCTTTCTTCCATCCCTTTGCGCTCTTCATTGCGTCTTTTTGCTTCTTGAAGTAGCGGTCAAAGTACTTCTTTTCGCGAACATCGGCTTGCATGCCGATTTCCACTGCACGTTTAAACATCTTCTGTAACTTCATAGCATTGATGATACAGAGTCTTTTATCCAATAACCACCTTTGCATCAGCAACTACCACACTATCTTCATGAACGAAGACAGGGTTCAAATCAATATCTTTGATTTGAGGACATTCGGTAACCAGTTGTGACACAGTCTCCAAAAGTTTTGCCACACTCTCTATATCCAGTCGCGCTTTGCCGCGCATACCAAGAAGAAGATCCCAGGAGATGAGATCCTGAAGCAGCCGGTAGGCTTCTTCCTGATCAATTGGTGCAATACGAAAGGCGGTGTCTTGTAGGAGTTCTGTATAGATACCACCCAGGCCTGCCATCACCAAATGTCCAAATGCTTTGTCGCGAACTGCCCCTACAATAAATTCATTTCCGGCATCCAGATACTTTTGAATCAAGATTCCGCGAATCTGCGCATCGGGGTGATGCTTTTTGGTATTTTCTTGTATCGCATTCCATGCATTAGATACATCGTCTTCATTCAGCAGATGCGCTTTTACGGCTCCAATATCTGTTTTATGTAAAATAGTGGGTGAGGAGATTTTGGCTATGACTGGGTATCCAATGTCCTCTGCGATCTTTATGGCCTCCTCCTCTGCGGTTGCCAGTTTTTGATCTGGCAAAGGAATGCCATACAGCTCAAAGAGCTTGCCTACTGCATCTTCGGGGATAAGCCCTGTGTACTCTTCCAGAAGCTCCGAAGCCGCAGCTGCCCGTACGTCATTTATTGCCTTGGGGTCGTAGTGAGGAGAGTGATCACTCTTTTGCAAAGCACCGAGAGCTGCAATGGCACGCTCTGGTGTTTCAAAAGAAGAGATGCCTGCTTTTTGTACCGTAAGCCTTGCATCATTTACATGTTCATCACCCATAAAGCTTGTGACAATCGGCATAGTTGAGTGTCTCTTCTGCCAGCTAATAATTGCTTTTGTAATATCTTCTACCGGTGTCATCACTTGTGGTGTTAGCAAGATAGCAACGCCATCAATATTCGGGTCATCCCCAACGGCCTCCAGTGCTGCTTCGTACCTTGAAAGGTCTGCATCACCTACGACGTCAATAGGATTACCGGTGCTTGCAGCATCCGGAAGTGCTTCTTTGAGTTTCTTTTCTATTTTCTCGTCTAAGCTTGGCATTTGAAGTTTCGCTTTCTCAGCTGCATCGGTTGCCAAAATACCCGGACCTCCGGCATTGGTAATTATTGCTATATTTGGCGAAGGCAAGAGAGGGGAAGTGCTGAGTACTTCTAACATATCGACAAACTCTTCCATTGTCTTTGCGCGTACTGCACCACTTTGTGCGCAGAGCGCATCGATTGCAGCTTCGCTTCCGGCTAGTGCCCCCGTGTGTGAGGCTGCAGCTTCAGAACCCTCCTTTGAAACTCCAGCTTTGAGGATGACAATCTTTTTTGTGGCTCCAACTTTAATACAGGTTTGCAAAAAACGTTTCCCGTCAGAAATACTCTCCAGATAAAACCCGACGACGCTTGTTTTACTGTCTTGTCCTGCGCGCTCAAGTAAATCACTTTCATCCATCACGGCCTTATTTCCGATACTGGCGATGAGTGAGTAGCCGATACCAATTTCCTGTGATGCATCCATGACGGCAACAGCCATCGCACCGGATTGACTGATAAGTGCTATGGAACCTTTGGGTGGAAGATGCGCTGCAAACGAAGCGTTCATCTTAAAGCTCGGTCGTAAGATGCCGAGGCAGTTAGGTCCGATCAGATTTATATCATGTTCTTGTGCGATGGTTTTGATTTGTTCCTCAAGATCTTTTCCTTCTTCTGTGCCGGTTTCTGCAAACCCTGCACTGATGATGATGACATTCTCAATCTTTTTCTCTGCGCACTCCTCAAGGACTGCAGGGACAATCTTTGCAGGGACTACAATGACTGCAAGTTCGATAGGCTCATCCACTTCTTTTACCGATTTGTAGGTTTTCTTGCCTAAGACTTCTTCATGCTTTGGATTGATAGGGAAGAGGTCTCCGCCGTACCCCTCATCAATCAGATTTTTTAGAACATCATGCCCCACCTTGCCTTCTGTAGGGCTGGCACCGATAACTGCTATAGATTTTGGTTCAAAGAGGCTCATTTCCTTCTATTTTACTTGAATTTCGCTGTTTTCTCAATTCAAGGGAAACCGCTACAATGCTACGCACATGCCTTCCCTCCACATCATCTACGCCTCAACCAGCGGCAACACGCAACATGTCGTGGATACGCTCATAGAGCATTTGGCACAGTCACATAAGGAGATGGAGGTTACAGCTCAGCGTGCAGAAGAGGCGCAGCCGGAAGATCTGACCAAGAGTGATGTACTAGTGCTTGCATCTGGAACATGGAACTATGATGGAGTTGAGGGGTATCTGAATATGCACATGAGGGAACTTTTGGAAAAGAGAGCAAAGGACACCGATCTTGCTGGTTGCCCTATTGCATTTATCAGCCTTGGAGATGACAGGTACTACTACACAGGCAGAGCAACCGAGCGCTTTATGCAGTTTGCAATGGAGCACAATGGAAAGTCGTGTTGCATGCCACTCATCATCATCAACGATCCGTACGGACAGGAGGAGAAGGTGACAACGTGGTGTGATAAATTAATGGAGTGTTTTACTTCTTCTGAATAGTCAATAGTCAATAGTCATTAGTCATTAGTCATTAGTCAATAGTATGAATCGAATCTCATTGAAAGTAACGGGTGCTCAAGGTCAGGGAATTAATTCCGTGGGGGAGATGGTGGCGAAGGGTCTTAAGCGAGCGGGGCACCATGTGTTTGGGTATCGCGAATACATGTCCGTGATTAAAGGGGGGCACAGTAGTTATCAGTTGGACATAGCAGACAGTCACATTACGAGCACAGAAGCCGCAGTGAATATTCTTGTGTGTCTCAACTACAAAGGATTGCAGGTCGACCTCGATTCGTTAAAAGAGGGCGGGGTGCTGCTGCACCTTATTCCTGACTGGAAGTTTGGTGAAGATGAACAAAAGATCATTGATGAAAGAAAGATCGAGGTGCTTTACTTGCCGATGGAAAATATCTTAAAGCAGTTTGCCTCTCGTCCGATTGTTGGAAACGTTCTTGTCACCTCTGTGGTGTGGGGACTGCTTGGCAGAGATCACAAAAATCTCAAAGAGATGGTTAAAGAACAGTTTGGTCATAAGGGAGAGAAGATTCTCGAAATGAACTATCGGTTTATTGATGAAGGAAAGAAATTTAAAGATGATGCAGCGGGTAGTATCGAAGTTGCACTACCAAAAGCTGATGCTTCTCGTAAAGATGATCTTCTCGTTACTGGAAGCCATGCTATGGGAATGGGAATGATCCATGCTGGATGTCGCATGTATTGTGGATACCCAATGACACCAAGTTCGCCACTGCTTAAGTACATGGCAGACACACAAGAGGAGACTGGCATTGTTATTAAACAAGCAGAGGATGAAATTACGGCGATGCAAATGGTGTCGGGAGCTGCGCACATGGGGACGAGGGCTGCGACTGCAACGTCCGGCGGAGGGTATGACTTGATGAGCGAAACACTTTCACTCAATGGTATAACCGAAAACCCATCTGTGATGGTGCTTGCCCAGAGGCAGGGGCCTGCTACGGGACTTCCAACCTGGAGTGGGCAGGGGGATATGCTCCTTTCGGTCTTTGGGTCTCATGGAGAGTATCCAAGGCTTGTGATGGCTGTGAGCGACAGCCAAGACAGTTTTGATTTGATGCCGGAAGCGTTTAATTACGCAGAGGAATATCAGCTTCCTGTAACGGTTCTTACGGACAAAAACACTGCAGAGGATCTGTTTATGCAGCCACCGTATGATCTTAAAAAAGCTGAGCTTCGTAGAGGGAAACTGATCACCGATCAAAAAGAATTAGACAAGTTAAAGAGTACAGACCGCTACGATCCAAATGCGCAGGGCGGAGTATCTCCGCGTTGGCTACCCGGAGCCAAAGCTGCAACCTATTGTTTGCAGGGAGATGAGCATGACAGTGAAGGTAATGTTGATGAGGGTGGAGAGAATGCCACTATGCAGATGGATAAGAGGATGAAAAAGATGGATACGATGAAAGCAGCACTTCCGGAGCCGGAACTCATAGGATCTAAGAATCCTGACACATTAATTGTGAGTTGGGGAAGCAACAAGGGTCCGATCCTCGATGTAATGGATGAGCTTGGTGATACTGTTGCGTATCTTCACTACACGTATCTCTGGCCACTGAAGACTGAAAAACTCGAAGAGATAGCAGCCAAGGCAAAGAAGACAATATTCATTGAAGCGACCAAGCAAGGACAACTTTCTAAGCTCATTAAGATGGAGTGCGGAATTGATTTTGATGAGCAGATATTAAAATATGACGGACGACCATTCTTTTACGACGAACTTCTTTCCCGCCTCTCATGAGTATTCCTTTAGACCTCAACGTGCATGACTATTACAATCCCACGGAGTGTACGTGGTGTGATGGTTGTGGAGACTACGGCATCATGGCGGCGGCAAAGCGTGCTCTCGTAGAACTTGGGATTGCTCCGCACGAGGTACTGCTCTGTTTTGATATTGGTTGCCACGGAAACGCATCCGATAAGATGCTTGGGTACAGAGTGCATGGGCTTCATGGTCGCGTGCTTCCGTTTGCTGCCGGTGCCAAGCTTGCGAACCCTAATCTTCCGGTGATTGCGTTTGGTGGAGATGGTGCGAGTTTCTCCGAAGGAGTAAACCATTTGGTGCATTCGTTCCGTAGCCACTATCCCGTCACATTTGTTCTGCATAACAACGCAAACTATGGACTCACTACAGGGCAGGCAAGTGCACTGACATGGCAGAAGCAACCGATGAACACTTCTCCTCTTGGTATCCCCGAAGATACCTTCCGCCCGATGGAGTTTGTTTTTGCCATGCACCCAACATTTGTTGCTAGGGCTTGGAGTGGTGACATTCCACAGATGACACGGGTGCTCAAAGCTGCCATCCAGCATCGCGGTTTTGCCTTTGTCGATATCCTTCAGGCATGTCCAACCTACAACAAATTTGCTACGCACGATTGGCTACTGGAAAACTGCTACGATGCAAACGACAATGCTCATGACATTTCCGATATTGACGCTGCATACAAGATTGCGTGCGATACATCCAAAGGAGTCTCTTGCGGTATTTTGTACCAAACCGAAGACGTCCCGCATTTTTATGAAAGACTTGAGCCGAGGAAGGGGAAGAAAACCACTGCAGTCGATGAAGTCGCGATTACGGATGTGTCGAAGTTGATGGGGGAGTTTGTGTAGTCTTTTTGATGATCGCCCTCACAAACCCAACTCCAACAATGATTGGGTGCTTTATTACAAAACTAAATACCTGCCCACTTCCTTTACTACTTGCACCTTTCCCATGCTTCATGCGGTTTAAGAACTTCTCGATCATATCGTGCACAGACCTGTTGCGGGATTTGATAGCAATCTTCTTGAGTGGCCCATGGAGAGATTTGATCAGTTGTTCAAAGACAGTTAATCGATCATATAATCCTTCTCCGGATTCATTATTCTTAGCACTTGCAGCTTCGCCGTGTACACGGAACGCGCCGTGTGACACCGCTTCGTAATACCAGTCGGTGCGTTGCAAGCAGCGCAGCCAGTACTCGACATCCAGGAATTGTGGCATCTTCTCATTAAATGGCCCTACTTCTTCCATCAGTTGCCTACGCAGGACAACAAACGGTGGTTCGCCAATGATGTTCGGGTGCATGTTGCGCTTGAGCCACCACTCTAAAATCTCTTTTCCCTTGTGTACTCCGGGGGTGATTTCTTTCTGCACTTTTTTGACTAGCTCGTAGCCTTCTATGGTCCACAGCTCTTCGTCGTATTGATACTTGTGATGCATAGAGATGAGGCCAACTTCTTTATGCTCAGAAAAGATCTTGAGTGCTGTCTCTAGGTAATCGGGCTCCCAGAGGTCATCTTGAAACAGGCAGGCAATGACATTGGCAGAGGATTTGGCGTAACACTCGTTCCAGTTGCCGCCGATCCCAAGGCATTTCTTGTTTCTGTGATACTGAAATCGTTCATCAACCAGATAGTCCATCACTAAGGCGTGGGTATCTGTATCCGTTGGTTCATCGCAAATAATGCACTCCCAGTCGGTTTCCGACTGTGCCTTCAAACTCTCCAGCGTCTCAGAAAGATGCTGGGCATTTGGCTTGTAGGTGGGGACAAGGACGGATACTTTGGACATGATCTATACTACCCTACATGAGAATCGATATCCTTACACTTCATCCGGCAATGTTCCAGGGGCCTATCTCTGAGAGTATCTTGGGACGTGCTCGGGAGGCAGATCTCCTCGAGATCCATACGCACGATCTCCGCAGCTGGGGTATTGGTAATTATAATCAAGTGGATGATGAGCCGTATGGGGGAGGAGCGGGGATGGTTTTGAGAATCGATGTTGTTGTTCCGGCAATTGAAGAGATTGCCAAGATGGATGAGCGAAAGCCACATCGCATTTATCTCTCTGCACGAGGAGAAACACTGAAACAAGAGAAGGTGGAATCTATCGCTCAAGATCATGATCGACTACTGCTTCTTTGTGGACATTACGAAGGGATCGATCAGAGAATCGTCGAAGGAGGATGGATCGATGAAGAAATTTCTATTGGAGATTATGTGCTTACCGGAGGAGAGCTGCCTGCAATGGTACTTATTGATGCTGTTGCACGGCATATCCCCGGTGTACTTGGTAAAGAGGAGAGTGCGCAGGAGGAGAGTTTCTCAGCGGCACTTGATCGTAAAAAAGAATACCCACACTACACGCGTCCCGATGAATACGAGGGGCACAAAGTTCCGGATGTTCTTCTGTCTGGACATCATGCGGAGATAGAGAAGTGGCGGAAGAATCAATGTTCGTAATATGTTTAAAGCTCTCATTAATGAACTGGCAGAAAAAGAGTCAGTTCAATTTTATGTACGTGCCCGTCCGGGAATGCCTGTAACCAAAGCGGTTTCTTTGATGGATGATGAGAGTATCAAAATTGATATTGCCGCAGTGGCCGAGGGTGGAAAGGCGAATGCGGAGTTGATTACGTATCTATCAAAAGAATTTTCTGTAGGAAAAGATCAGATCAAGATTGTTTCGGGGGCGACGGCGAGACATAAGCTTATAAGGATTCTTCAATCTCTCCCCTAAGATCCGCATACTGCGGAAGGCCAACCGCCTTCCTTCCGTTTAAGAAGAATGTGGGAACCAGTGTGACATCCAAAGAACGAGCTAAGGACTTCTGCCTCTCTATAGTTTTTTGCGTATCCGGGCTATCAAGACACTGAGTAAAGAGGTTCAGATCAAGATCCAGTGTGGCGGCTTCATTCATCAGCGTTGCACGGTCTTTGGCACCGAGTGTAAACAGCAGTTCATGCATCGGGATCCCTTTGCCTTGGGTAGCTGCACACAAAAGTCCCAGTGCTGCTCTTTCGCTGTGTGTGTATTTACGCAGTGGCAAGATTCCTATTTGCAGTTGTAGTTTTCCTTGGTCAATAAAGTCTTCGTGCAGTCTCGGGAAATGTTCACGGTAAAAATCTTTGCAGTAGCGGCAGTGGTGCTCGGTAAACATCAGCAGTACTACTGGTGCATCACGGTCACCAATCTCTATGATTCCTGAGGGAAGTAGTCTCTCGACGATTGTGAGTTTTTCATCTTCCGTAGTTTCAGTATCAATAGCTTCACTCTGTTCCTCTTGCGATGGAATTTCTTGTTCAACTTTTGTAGGCACGCAAGCGCTCAAGCTCAGCAGCGCGATCAGCAAAACAAAGCGTTTCATATCTAGACTGTAGCGGATTTTTCTACTGGCAGATAGCGCCACCATCAGTTTCTACGCATGCAGTACTGCAGAAGAGAAATCGTGCTTTACCCGAAGATTCAAAGCAGCGCATAACTTGAGGTTGGCTGCAGTCGCAAATGGGCTCTTCCAGATGAGTACATTTACCACTTTTGCCACAGTAGGTAGTTGGGAGTGGACAATCACTATTGGTTTTACACCGTGGAAGTGATTGTGCCGGTGGGGGCGTCTGTTGCACGTGAAGGTTGGGCCCATTGATTACGACGGTTGTTGCTTGCGTAGGTCCAAGAGACTCTCCCAGCATAAGTATGGCAATAAGTCCGCCAAAGAATCCAATGGGGAGAAGCGCTCTAATGGTGGATTGTCCAAGCATGTGACGGAATTATATCGTATACTACACTTCTATGCAGCGAGTGAACATTCTCGGCGTACCCGTTGATCCTGTAACGCAGGACGAAGCCGTTATGCGTATTTCACAAATGCTGACAGAAGGTGGAAAGCGACACATCATGACTCCGAACAATGAAATGATCGTTGCGGCACAAAAGGACTCTACATTTAAGTCACTCTTACAATCATCAGATTTAAATATTCCGGATTCGACGGGTCTACTGTGGGCGGCAAAGCGCACGGGGCAGGTTTTGCCGGAGCGCGTGACGGGTGTGGATACGGTGGAGCGTATTTTGCAGTCACTTTCTTCTGAGCATCCGGTGTTTTTCTTGGGAGGACAAGGAGGAGTTGGAGAGAGGGCGGCAGAAAAACTCGAAGCACTAAATCCGAAACTCGAAATTACAACATTTGAGGGGACGCCTTCGGAGGAAGATGCTGCGGAGATCATCAAAAGAATTAATGATAGTGGTGCACATCTTTTACTTGTTGCGTACGGAGCTCCAAAGCAAGATCTCTGGATCAATCAGCATGTTATGCAGCTCACATCAGTGCGCGTTGCGATGGGAGTGGGTGGAACATTCGATTTTTTGTCAGGTTCTATTAAGCGTGCACCCAAGTGGATGCGATCTTTGGGACTTGAATGGTTGTGGCGACTTATAGTCCAGCCTTCTCGCATTGGAAGAATCTACACTGCGGTTATTCGGTTTCCGCTTCTGGTTCTTCGAGGATAGGTTCGGTGTGGAGCTTTTCGATGTGAGAGACGTACCATTCCTTTTCTCCCATCTTCAGAATAATCAGCTTCGGGCCTTCTTTTGTTTCTGCCATATAATGCCGCTCGGTTTCTTCTTCTCGCAGCACCTCGATTTTCCCAATTTCTTCATCCGGAAGTAAGATATAGATGGCAATATCTGGTTTTTCTGTAAGCGCTGCTCCAAGGTTCATTGTTGCTCTACCTATTCCTGCAGCCATCCCGACAATAATCATACTTGCCAAAAGTCCCCACCCAACGGTGTGGAGAAAGTTGCCTCTGGATATGCGGTGGATCTCCATAGAGAGAAATGAAGTATACCAAATGTGGATTCTCTGCGAAAGCTGTGGTACTTTTTGTTTATGGGAACATTAATTGCGGTTCGGCATGGGCAATCACAGTGGAATTTGGAAAATAGATTCACGGGATGGACAGACGTGCCGCTTACAGAGCGAGGAAAGAACGATGCTGCATTGTGTGGAGAATCGCTAAAGGATTTTACTTTTGACATCGCATTTACTTCGAAGCTTGAGAGAGCAACTGATACATTGGATATTATCCTGAGCACATTAGGGCAGACCCCTCCAGTTACCGGAGACGCAGCTCTCAACGAACGGAATTACGGAGATTTGCAGGGCTTAAATAAGGCAGAAACTGCAGCAAAACATGGGGAAGAGCAGGTGCAGCTTTGGAGACGTAGCTTTTCTACAAGGCCACCGAATGGAGAGAGTATGGAAGATTGTGAGAAGCGAACATGGCCGTATTTTGTACAAAACATTCTGCCGCATCTTCAAGAAGGCAAAACAGTATTGGTTGTGGCTCATGGGAATAGCTTACGACCTATCGTGAAAAATCTTGAGAACCTGACACCAGAGGTTACCGCGAAGCTAGAAATAGGTCTTTGCACCCCTTATATTTACAAATTTGATGGAGAAAATATGGTAGAACATGAAATTGTGCATGTAGAGGGCATTGTGACAAAAGGAGCTTCTATTAAGGATGCAAAGGTTGAGGACGGGAGGGTGTAATTGAGTTTTTTCGTGCATTATCTGAGGTTTACGTTACGCTATGCCCGATTTGAACGATATTACCTACAGATCCGAAGGCTTTTACGACGAGATCGCAGCAAGCGACCAGACGCATGTGCATCTGATCATGATTGCGACGAAGCCTGATATCATCAAGCAGATTCCTCTGTACAGAGAGCTCAAAAGTCGAGGTCATCTGGTGATTCTCGGGCACACTGGTCAGCACTACGATGAGAACCTGAGTGGCGGAATGCTTAAGGAGTTTGGTGCTGAGCCGGACTTTAACCTCAATGTTCGCGGAGCTGCGTTCGAAGTCGTATCGCAAATCATTGGTCGACTTGGGTTTGTAATTTCTGAGTTGAAAGAGAAAGGTAAGATCGTCATTCCGTATGTGCATGGGGATACCACGACTGCCATGGCTGCGAGTAATGCAGGATGGTGCCACAAATTTGCGGCAGTGCATGTGGAGGCAGGGATACGGACGTTGACGCCGAAATACTCGGATACTCGAATACTCAAACAATCAAATATTGCTGCTTGGCATGCGTATCTTCAGGACAAGAATAACTGGGAACGCGGATCGCAAGAACCATTCCCAGAGCAGTTTAATACGCGCTGCTCGGAGGCTGCGACTGGAGTGCACTTGGCTCCCGTGGAACTCGATCGTGAGTTTATGTTGAGTGAAGGGTTCTGTGACGATCGTATCTTTGTTGTTGGAAACACTGTCGCTGATGCAACTCTTGAGGCGATGGAACGTGCGGAGTCTTCGACAGTCTTTGAGCGTCACCCAGAACTCGAAGGCGGTGACTTCGTACGATTCTGTATTCATCGAGGAGAAAACTGCACAAACGAGAAACGATTCCGTGCGATTTATGATGCGATGAAGATGTGTATCGAAGAAGGGAAGAAAGTACTGCTCATCTCTTTGCACAAGACAGAGCAAGCTCTCGAAAACTTTGGGCTCAAAGCAGAAGTTGAGGCGATGGCAAAAGAGCACGACAACTTTGTCTACTCGCCGGTTTGGGCAGAGTATGTAGATGTGATTGCAGCGATGGGTAGAGCAGCAGTCTGTGCAACGGACTCAGGAAGTATGCAGGAAGAAATGAATGTGATGGGGATTCCGTGTGTCACATTGCGTTTTGGATCCGATCGACCAGAGTCTGCGATTAACGGAGGGAATCTGATAGCACCTCCGGTGGATGCCGCGCTTATCAAGCAGATGATTGACTATGCATGGAATAATGAGGATATGAAGAACGCTCCGAAGATCTACGGAGAGCAGGTTTCCAAAAAATGCATTGATGCAGTGGAGAAGGTACTTGCAGAAGGAGAAGTGTTTCGGGCGGAAGAGGAGAGGATTGGGCTTTAGGAGAATGGATTTCTTCCATGACGTAGAAGATTCCATATTCGTCCTGTAACCGTTTCTTCATTTTCAAGGATCGCTGCTTCTTTTTCTAGCTTATCCATGAATCTTAGGAATTCTTGTTTACTTTGAATTCGCCTGATCTCCTCTTCGTATTTTAGAAACACACGATAGAGACGTACCATTGTTTTTTCACTTCCTTCAAACCAAATAATCATCTGTTCAAAGAGAGCGTCGTATGGATCTCTGCCATTTAGAGTTTCCCGCCATTTTGCAGCAAATTCTTCATCCGTGAACTCTACAGGTTCATCTTCAATCTCTATAATGTACGACTCTGCTACTTGGCTCATGTTAAGCATACTACGCTTCCTGTACACTCATATCAATGTTACAAACCCTCCGCCAACGCCTGACTCTCGTGCTCCTCGCAGCACTTCCGTTGCATGCACTTCTCGTGACGGTGGGCACGAAGGTGATTGCGGGACCGGGGAATGCACCAATGACTGGTCTCGCTCTGTGGAAGGAGGCGTTGTTACTTGTGATTTTAGGGATTGCGGTTGTGGAAATGTTGAGTTCGTTCTGTAGAGACGCGCCATGGCGCGTCTCTACGGAGGTAGATGTGATAGACGTATTGATTATTTCTCTTGTGGCACTCTCAGCTATTTTGTTTTTCTACCAGCTACCAGCTACCAGCTACCAGCTACTACTTGGATTCAAATATGATTTCATTCCTCTTGTTGCCCTCCTCGTCCTTCGTCGAGTTGAGTGGTCCAAGGCATTCAAATATCAATTAATGAATATATTGATAGCTGTAGGAGGGATTATTGCTCTCTACGGCATTGCTACACTGTTTGCTCCTCAGAGTTTCTTCTCTTGGCTTGGCTACGGAGACTTGCATTCACTCTATAGACCCACCGGTCCACTTGCTGCATTCCAGCAGATAGGTGGAACGGGTATTCGCAGAATTCAATCAACAATGAGTGGGCCGAATCAGCTAGGGCTTTGGTTACTTATACCACTCAGCATTGCTCTAATACGTAAGAAGTCTGTCGGAGTATTTATTGTGTTTGCAATGTTCCTGACACTATCCCGTAGTGCACTACTTGCTGCAGGTGTGATGGTGGCAGTGGTTCTTTGGAAGCAGCTTCCCAGAAAGAAGTTTCTTCAATTTGTAGGAGCACTCTTCTGTCTTTCTTTTGTATTTTCGATTGTGGCATATTTCTTTGCAGCAGACATCGTTATTCGTACGGCATCTACCAGTGATCATATTAGTAGGCCACTACAGGCAATTCGATTGATCGCCGAACGTCCACTCGGATACGGTTTGGGTACAGCGGGCCCTGCAAGTAATCGCGTCAGTGATACGTGTGTGTACTTAGAAGAAGGGGATGATCCTTCGTGGGCGCAGGCTCATCAAGACTTGTGTGTGTTTGTTGGGGAGACCCAAGTGCAACCAGAAGATCGTGAGTGCAGTTGTCCGTTTTTACCGGAAAACTGGTATCTGCAAATGGGAGTGGAAATGGGAGTACTCGGGCTTGCTCTATTTGCAATGCTTGTGATTGTTATCCTTCGACGACTCGGAAAATCACCATTTGTATTCCTAGTATTCCTTGGTATATCGATAGCGGCTCTCTTCCTTCATGCGTGGGAAGACAGTGCGGTGGCGTATACGGTATGGGTATTATTGGGGCTATTTATTCCTCCAAGGTAGCCAAGATTTCTTCTTTGGTTTTACTCCTTTTGCTTTTGCAGCTTTTGCAGCAGCGATACTTTTTGCAAGCTTTTCCTTCGATAGCTCCTGTAGGACTTCTCCTTTCTCCTTATCACCTCCAACTCTTGCTCGAACATTTTTGGCAGCAGCAGTTGAACTATCACTCGCTCTAGGTTCTGACTCTTCGGGTACAGTTTCTCCGGTAGTTACTTCAGATGGAGTAACAGCAGGTCCATCATTAAGAATGGCTAACACTTCATCCTCATCGAGTTTTGGTAGTGGTTGGGTATCCGAGGTAGCGGTAGTAGGGGCTGGCTTCCTTCTCCTCCTCCTCCTCCTCCCTTTCTGTGCTGGTGCTGGCTGTTCAAGAAGTGCAAGTGCACATGCGAGAGATTCACTGTAGCGCTTAAGACATGAAGTAACTTCTGCATCGTGGGTAATGGGGATGGTTGCCGATTGCCTTTCTCGTTCGGCATCTATTTTGCTTTTTATATTTGGCAGCTTTGCTAGAGCATTTGGTAAATGTTTTGATCTCGTACATATCCCCTTCAACGCATCGCGTGTAGCTTTTATCTCCTCTGCAATGTCTGCAGCCTCTTCTTGTTTCTCTAAAAGGCTTTTTATAGTAGTACCTATATCTCCAGAATATTGCCCTTGCACTTTCCGACACCAATCGAGCAATGTCTTTGTATCTGTTGTGTCTGCAGGGTATGCGGCGAGTAACTTTGAAATCATAGTCTATTGTTTTACTCCTACCTCAGTTTCCTTGTCAAGAACTCGCCTTCGTTAAGCCAAACCATTACACTCCTTTCATGGATCACAGTAAGTCCATTATCGTACTCGATTTCGGGGGACAGTATGCGCACCTTATTGCCCGTAGAGTGCGCCAGTGTGGTGTGTACAGTGAAATTAAGGATGCAGATACTTCTGCGCAGGAGCTTAAAAATGCTGCCGGAATCATCCTCTCCGGAGGGCCGCAGAGTGTGTATGACCCCAATAGTCCTCAGGGAGATCCTGCGATATTTGATCTGGGTATTCCAGTCCTTGGAATCTGCTACGGACTTCAGTGGATGGCGAAGGCGCTTGGTGGTGAGGTAGCGCAAGGGGAGGTGAAAGAATACGGTAAGGCGAAACTCGAAATGCGAAACTCGAAATGCGAAATTACATCAGGCCTTCCAGAGGAATTTACTGTGTGGATGAGTCATGGAGATGAGGCAAAAGTTTTACCGGAGGGGTTTGAACAAATTGGTACGTCCGATGATTGCAGTAATGCGTTTATCGCTAATACATCAAGCAATGTGTATGGGGTGCAGTTTCATCCGGAAGTTGTGCACACACAGCATGGTCAGGAGATTATCGAAAACTTTGTGAAGCTTTGTGACGCTACTCCGTGGAGTATCAAAAGTTATACCGATCACGTGAGTGAATACGTAAAACAAGAAGTAGGTGACAGGAAAGTGTTCATCTTGGTTTCTGGAGGAGTGGATTCTACTGTTGCGTTTGTATTACTCAATACAGTTCTCGGACCGGATCGCGTACAGGGGTTATATATCGATACGGGTATGATGCGAAAAGATGAATCCAAAGAAATTGATACAGCATTTACAAAGCTCGGTATCAAAAATCTTCGCATCGAAGATGCATCAGAATACTTTATTAAAAAACTGGCTCAAGTGTATGAGCCCGAAGAGAAGCGGTGGATCATTGGGGATGCGTTTTTGTCTATACAGAAACGTGTTAGCGAAGAGATGGATCTTAAAATGGAAGATGGATGGATGCTTGGACAGGGAACTATTTACCCGGATACTATCGAAACTGGAGAGACGAAGAACGCCGATAAAATTAAGACACATCACAATCGTATTGAGGAGATTCAAAAAATGATGGAAGAGGGTTTGGTGGTAGAGCCACTGCGCGAACTGTATAAAGATGAAGTGCGTGCTCTTGGAGAAGAGTTGGGACTGCCGCATGATCTTGTGTGGAGACATCCATTTCCGGGGCCGGGCTTGGGTGTGAGGATTCTTTGTGCGAAAGAGAAATCCGAAACTCGAAATCCGAAACTCGAAATAGGTGTTGATTATGCAGCGTTGCCGATCAAATCAGTTGGTGTACAGGGAGACGGCCGTAGCTACCGCCATGCAGTTGCGCTCTTTAACGATCAGAAGTTTGCCAACGAAGAGTGTTGGAATTTGGCAACATCAATCCCAAATCAATCTGCAGATTTCAATCGCGTACTCATGTGTACATCACACGAGAGCCCGCCGGATTTTGTATTCAGTCCCGGATATATTACAAAAGAGCGTGCAGAGGTGCTACGCGCAGCAGATGCCATCGTGAATGAGGAGATGCGCAACGCAGGCCTCTACGAAACGATATGGCAGTTCCCTGTAGTACTTCTGCCATTTGGAACAAGTGAAGGGGGACTATCTGTCGTGCTTCGACCGGTAGAATCACAAGAGGCGATGACCGCGAGTGCTGTTGATCTTCCGAAAGAAACAGTTTCTGTGATGACTGAGCGCTTACTTTCGCTTGACCGCATCGACAGCGTATTTCAAGATCTTACCCACAAGCCACCGGGGACGATTGAGTGGGAATAGGGCTGAGTCGTATTTATTGAACAAATTATTTGCTCAATAAGAAGTCAAGATCAAGTGCGTAACACTAGGTCTTTCCGCTCGTTTCTATGTTAGAATTGGGCATCTTCTTTATTATTACTGATGGACACTCCAGATATTGATATTCAGCAAAAGGTTCTCCCAGAGTACGTACGCCGTGCTCAGGAGGGTTGTACGGAGTCTTTTAGTAAGATCTACGATATGTATTTCTTGCAGGTGTATCGCTACACAGCGTTCCGTGTGCCAAATGAAGTAGCTGAGGACTTGGTGGCAGATATCTTCGTAAAAGCATGGGAGAAGCTGCATACGTACCAAGAACGTAAGAATGTCCCCTTTGCCGCATGGCTGTTTCGGATTGCCCGTCACAAGGTTATCGACTCCTATAGAACGCATCGAGGCTTTGATGAGGTGCCGGAAGAATTGGCCGATAGTGACCTCTTCAACCGTGCAGATACAAAGATCGGACGCGATGAAATGCTTCAAATGGTGAACGCTTCAATGGAAAAGCTACCTTCTCGCTACAAGGAAGTATTGTTGCTTTCGTACATGGCAGACCTTCCACACAGTGAAATTGCGCGCGTATTGCATATAACAGAGGGTGCAGTACGTATCTTGAAGCACAGAGCATTGAAGAAATTGGAGGTAGCCCTCCCAGAAAATATTCGTGAATATCGTGCTGTTTATGCTGTTTAATGTGTAACAGAAGCCAAAATCTATCGTTATAACTATTACATGACTCCCGATAAACTTCTCACAGGCCTCAGCAAAAAAATGCGTCCAAATGCGCATACTAAGCTTAAAATTAAGAAGTCTCTGCAGTCGAGAATTACAACAGATAGTCCGTTGCTTACAGAATTACAGTCTGCGGTAGTTCCAAAGCGTACATTGCAGAAAACTATTTGGAGTCGCATATCTTCTCAGATTGAGCTTCCTCAGGCAGATGCATTTACTCGTATCAAGATTGCCTTTCAGCCATCTTCGGAACTTAAAGAGCAAATCAAGGCACGCGTTCTTGCAAGCCTTGAACCCGTACAGCAGATTGTCTACTGGCCACTGACTGCCAAGTGGACTGCTGCGTTTGCCCTCTTTGGAATCTTGGTTCGTATCAGTCCGATGCTCTTTATTGCATCGCCAACTGTTGCGGATTCGGAAGCTCTACTTCTTCCTACTCGTGGTAATGTTTATGTTTCCATTGAAGGAATGCAGGTAGAGGTCGATCGGCAAATGGTGCTTCGACCCGGTATGATGATTCAGACTGGTGATGGTGAGGTCACGTTTGTTCTTAATGATGATGGCGCAGCACGACTTGCTCCTTACACAACAGTAACTATCAATGATGTATCTGACAGACTAGAAGCTGCATCGGAAATACTTCCAAGTATCACACTGCATGATGGTAAGCTTTGGATGTATGGAATTACACCGAAGCCAACGCGTCAGCTGGCTGTAAAGACGCGTAATGGTTTGGTTGCGATTAATGAAGGAAGTGCTTCCATTGCTGTTGGTGATGACGTTGAAGTAGAAGTATACGATCGTAGTGCTACTATTTTCCGTAATGCAGAGCCAACATTCCTTACATCTGGTGAACGTGTTCGCCTCTCAAATGATAGTGTTCTTCTCGTAAAGAAAATTCCAGCGAAGTGGTTTCAGTACACTTGGGCAGACCAAAACTTACAGCGTGATGCTGTGCACCGCCATGACATAGCACAAATGCAGCATGAACGTCGCATTGCCAATGCAGGTATTTTGCCTACCTCACGTTTCTATGCAGTGAAGAGGTTTGCAGAACTCATGGATGTATGGCTTACATTCGATCAAGAAGCACGGGTACAAAAGCAATTGGAAGTAGCCGAAACCAGACTGAATGAAGCAGCTGCCCTTATCTATAACGGAGACGAGGCAGACACAGCCCTTGCTGAATATCGCGATACATTGCAGGCCATTGCCGAAGGTGAGCACAACGGTAGCTTGGTGGAGTTCTTGGTACAGCGTGCAGTAGCTGGAAGTACAGCGCAGATGGCTGCAGCACTTCCGGGTGACGAAGCGTATGTTATTAAGAAGACTGTACTGGAAGCCAGTGCAGATCTCTCCAATGGAATAGCTCGAGAAGAAGACGCGAAAGGTACACTGCTTCTTGATGGACTTGCCGTTATGGTAAAAGCAGCTGATGAAGGACGCACGGATATGGTACGAGCAGCATGGTCTGATTTGAGTCCGTATCTCCTTACACTTGAAAGCCAAGAGTTGGCATTGAGCCCTTCTATGCATAAAGAAGCACAGACACTGCTTTCATTCCTTGCGACATCGTTGCATGTTGCCAGCAATCGCGGTGCAGTAATAGATCCAGAACTTTTGGATGACATCGCAGTGTATCTACCGGCACCAAGAGATACTTCTGTAGTAGTACTCTCCGAAGAAGAGGTGATGTATATTGTTATGACTATCAAAGAGAAGATCTTTGTCTACGATATGACGAAATCTCGCATCAACCAATTTATTGCAGAGATCAGAGCAATCGATGGTCATCCAGATGCCGGTCGCATTCTTCGTCGCTTAGCATTGGCGCTTCCTGAGGGACCGGAGAATTTCCCACAGAGAGTCTATAAAGAGATCGTAAAACTACGTTGGGAGAATGCTGCAGGAGAAGTCATTTAATTAGTGGATAGTGAGTAGAGGATAGTGAATAATGCAGGTATGTACTCTATTGCAGAGCTCAAGAAAGGCCGCGCCATTGTTGTAGAAGGAGATCCATATCTTATTACGTGGAATCAATTCTCCAAGGCTGCTCGTCAGGGTGGTGTGATGGCAACGAAGATGAAGAACTTAAAGACTGGTTCTGTTATTCAAAAGACCTTTCAGGGAAATGATAAATTAGAACCTGCTGATGTTGGGTATCGCAAGGTGCAATATCTGTATGGTGATGGATCCAGTTTTACGTTTATGGATTTGAGTAGCTACGATCAATTTGAACTCACAGTAGATATGATCGGTGACAGCGCAAAGTATCTCTCCGAAGGACAGGAGGTGGATGCGATGGTGTTTGCCGATCATCCAATTGGCATAAAACTTCCTCCAACGATTGATGTGAAAGTCGTTGAGACTATTCCGGGAGTAAAAGGGGATACTGCTACTGGTGGTACTAAGCCTGCAACGCTTGAATCCGGTATTACCGTGAATGTTCCACTCTTTATTAATGAAGGAGATAGTGTGAAAGTAAATACCGAGTCGGGGGAGTATATGAGTCGAGTGGATTAAATCAACTTCTTCAAAATCTTATTAACTTTCCCAGGATTCGCTTGTCCTTTGGATTCTTTCATCACAAAGCCAACAATAGCCCCGAGGGCTTTTTCGTTTCCACCCTTAAAGTCCTCTATAGCTTTGGGGTTTGCATCTATTGCTTGCTGCACTAATGCTTCAATGGCAGAGTCATCACTGATCTGTTGCATGCCCTCTTCTTCAATAATCGTAGAGGCATTCTTTCCTGTTTCTACCATCTTTTCCAGTACATCTTTTCCAGCGTTTCCGGAGATCGTGCCGTCATCAATCTTACTTACAAGTTCTAACATAGCATCTGCATCCGGGCCTTCTGCAACTTCCTTTTCTGCTGCATTAAGGAATCCAAGGAGCTGAGTAAGCACAAGACTGGATGCACGCTTTGCATCAGTCTTTTCTCGAATAGCAGTAAACATGGTTTGCAGAGCTGCTTGATCTATCAGTTGTAGTGCTTGTTTTTCGTCTAGTCCCTGAGACATGTATTCCTCTTTCATCTCTCGTGGAAGTTTTGGTAGAGCTGCTTTGATCGTATCAATCTCCTTCTGCTTAAATTCAAGAGGTGGAATATCCGGTTCTGGGAAGTATCTGTAGTCATCAGCGGTTTCTTTATCGCGGAGCATCTTGGTTTTTCCATCATCGTCTAACCACCCGACAGTAATATCTCCGGGCAGTGGACCATCATCTTTTTCCCATGCTTTGCGCAGTCTCTTCTCTTCGTATTCCAATGCACGTTCGAGAGATTTAAACGAGTTGAGGTTTTTAATCTCACTGCGGGGATTGAGTTTCTCTGTACCCTTTTCTCGCAGAGAGATCGAGGCATCAAAGCGCATCATTCCTTTAAACATATCTGCTTCGGATGCATCCACAGCAATCAAAATTCTTCGAAGCTCCTGCGCAAAAGACACTGCATCCTCTGCACTGCGGAGATCTGGCTCTGTTACGATCTCCATGAGTGGAGTACCGGCGCGATTGTAGTCGCAGAGAGTTGTACTTCCTTTGTGTGTGAGCTTTCCGGCGTCGTTTTCCATGTGGAGCCTTGTGATGCCACACTCTTTACTTTCTATCACATTTCCAGAAGCATCAAAGATATCGTAGGTGACAGATCCTTTACTACTAAGAGGGAAGTCATACTGAGATATCTGGAACCCCATAGGAAGATCCGGATAAAAATAGTGTTTTCGATCGAAGTGATTACTCAAATTTATGCTGCACTGTATAGCCAGTGATGCCTTTATTGCTTTTTCGATAGCAGTGGCGTTTGGGGCAGGGAGAGTACCTGGGTGCCCCATGCAAATAGGGCAGACGGTAGTGTTTGGCTGTTTGCCAAAGGCATCGTTATCACACCCACAGAACATCTTCGTTTTCGTGCTCATTTGGGCATGAACCTCTAAGCCTATAATTACTTCTAGTTCTGGCACGAAAGCAGGATACACCATGTATTTGGCCTCGTGGAGAGAAATTCATAGTTCTCTTGAACTCTGCATTATTTAGAGTAAACTTCAACTATGCAGCTAGATTTAGCCGTAAAAGGCACATTGGCTCCTAGAAAAAATTCCACAATACTACCATTTAACACCGAAGATCCACAGAGCGATGAAGAGCTTGTACATGCTTTTCTTGATGGAGATACGAGTGCATATGGAACTCTTTTTGAGAAGCATCGCAGTGCAGTGTTTGGCCTTGTCTATTATAAGATAGGGAATGCAGCTGATGCAGAAGAGCTTGTACAAGATGCCTTTATGCAGGGTATGGAAAAAATTACAACTCTTCGAGATCCAAAAGCTTTTGGTGGCTGGATCAAGACCATTGCAGTACGCATGTCTATCAATCGCATTACTCGTAGGAAGGCATTTGCACATCTCCCTGATGAGGAGATGACACCGGATGACAATGGTGTTAATAGTGGATTGCATACTGTGCTTAAAATAGAAGGAAAGCAGCAAGTGAGAATTGGTATGCGCTCTATGAAAGAATCTGATAGTAGCACGCTGGATGCTTTTTATTTTCGAGGACTTTCTCTTAAGCAAATGGCTGATGAATTTGATGCGCTAATAGGTACGATTAAGAGGCGCCTACATGTTGCACGCAATCGACTGGGTAAAATACTCTTTTCATACATGGATAAACCTAACGGTAGTCCACAATCAGTTTCCCATTCAAATGGTCAATCTCGTGTTGAACCACGCGTGCGTCTAAATCATGAAGTCTCCGCTCCTGGACCTCTCCGTCCTTATCTTGATAGGAAACTGAGATCTCAACAGGCCTCGTAACATCAACGTGAATTTCGGGGAGGCTCAGACATCCCTCTTCCATCGTACTGGTTTCTTCGCTTTTCCACGTAATCTCGGGGTTCATCATCGGTGTCATTTTTCCATTAATATTTGCCAGGCAAAGCTTAAGAGATTTACCAATCTGCGGAGCAGCGATACCAAGGCCTTCTGCTTTTTTGACAGTATCATGCATATTTTTAATGAGCTTTTTGATCTCTTTGGTTACCTGCGGAACTTTTTGATTTTCTGCACGAAGAACAGCAGTATCCTGGCCGGTGACGATAGGAAGAACGGTCATTACGCAACCATTCTCTGTTTTCCTGCAAGTTTTCGCAACTGTTCTATAGTCTTTATATCTGCCTGTTCTATCATTTTTAGCAGTGCCTCGGCAGTCATCAGCACATCCGGAAGTGCCCTGTGGCGGTCACTTGGCATATTGAGCTGGTAGCGTGCAGCGACACTATCGAGGTTGTGGCGGAATTCACTTGGGTTGAGCGATTTACTGAGTTGCATGGTGCAAATACATTCCGGCATTTCGATATATCCCCAGCAGAGCTCTTTTTCGGTTTGGAGAAAGCTCATATCAAAATCACAGTTGTGCGCTACAAGTATCGATCCCTTTGCAAAATCCAAAAACTGCGGTAGTACCTGGTCTATTGTCTGTGCTCCGGCAACATCGGAATCTTCAATGTGGTTTACACGCTTTGCTTCCCAGGGGATGGATCTTTCCGGGTTCACAAATTTTGTGAAGACAAGATCCTCTCGGATAATTCCGTCTTCGATGCGTACACCTGCAATTTCAATAATTTTATCGCCCTTTCTGGGGTCGAGACCCGTGGTCTCTGTATCAAAAACGGTAAAAGTAGGGAGTGTCGACATCGGTTATTGACTATATCGGAATTGCAGTTGTATGCCAGCGAGTTTCGTTGACGCTCACTTCGGAAGTGAGCATTAAAGAAGAATGTATACTTCATAGTATGAAGATCACGGTCGATACCATTCTCTCAGAACTCAAAAAGCAGTATCCGAAGGCAGACTGCACACTGGATTGGAATACACCTCTAGAGCTTCTGGTAGCTACTATCCTTGCAGCACAATGTACGGATAAACGTGTGAATCAGGTAGGAAAGGCTTTGTTTGCTAAGTACAAAACACCGCAAGATTTTCTTCGTGTTTCCCAAGAAGAGTTGGAAGAGGATGTGCGCACATGTGGCTCTTTTCGCATGAAGGCGCAGGCAATACAGGAAAGTTGCCAGACGATGCGGGATCAGTTTGATGGGAAAGTACCACAGGCGATGGAGAAGATGCTCACATTGCGTGGTGTAGGTCGGAAAACTGCTGCTGTAGTACTTGGTACCGCGTTTGGTGTGATCGAAGGTATTCCCATTGATACCCACAACATTCGTCTGCTCAATCGCTTGGGTCTTGTGAAGACAAAAAACCAAGACAAGATCGAGCTTCAAATGATGAATGATACTCCTCATAAGGACTGGCTTATGCTTTCTCACCTTCTGGTAGCTCATGGACGGGCTGTATGCACAGCACACAACAGAGATTGCTCGAATTGCCCGTTTCAGGAGGATTGCCCCTCTTCACAGACGTTCGGAAGATCTGATAAGTCCAAGGAGGGTTTTTCGTGATCAGGATCACACCTTTTCTTTTGTAGGGGTTGAGATGTATCCAGATCTCCATACAATGCGCTTGTTCGATTCCCCTTTATTAGTATGAATAAAACATTTTTCGCTCTATTGGCTCTCACTATGGTTATTACAGCTTGTAAGCCACAGGGAGGTGCAGGTAACGAGGTTGCTCGTCCTCAGAAAGTGGCGCCAAAAGTTGCAGTCGCAGAGCCAACACAGGCAGCAGAACCAACTCAAGTTGTACAGGATGGTTCGTACACACAATACGCCGATGGTGTCATTGGTAACGGGCAGGAGTCTGTACTCTTCTTTCATGCTACATGGTGTCCGAAGTGCAAAGAGAATGACGGTCGTCTCAAAGAATTCTACGGATCCTCAGACTATCCACGCTCTGTCTATAAGATTGACTACGACACATCGACCGACTTAAAAAGTCAGTACGGCATCATAGGTCAAGATACATTTATCCTCATCGATGGAAATGGAAATGAGGTGAAGCGTGTTCGTTTCCCAAGCAGGGAAGCACTGCGTGACCTTTTGGGTTAGTCTTGCTACTCTGAGCCTGTGACGAGTTTATACATCACGATGTTTGCAGCAGGAATGCTTACCATTCTCCTGCCATGCATTCTGCCACTGGTACCTATTGTCTTAGGTGTTAGTATCGCAGGACGTAGCAAGCTAAGGCCATTGCTGACGATTGCAGGAATGCTGGTGAGCTTTGTCGGTTTTACGTTCTTGCTTACGGTTGTTCTCAATCAGTTTGTCGTACTGGCAGACTACATTACGATCTCAACGTATTACGTTCTTCTGCTCTTTGGGTTTGGGTTTCTGACACACAACAAAATGTTGCAGATTACAGGAGCAGTGCTTGGAGGATTTTTCTTTTACGATAAAGGATGGATTGTGATGACGATTGCCCAGACCATTGGAGCTACTCTTATGGAGGTAGGTGGATGGGTGGCAACGCGTATTCAGCAACTTGGTACAGATATTCAACAAAAGGCTTCCGGAGAACTGGGTCAAGATAACCCCTTAACAGCTTTCTTCATCGGGCTTACTATGGGTCTTGTATGGGTGCCATGTGCAGGGCCTGCACTTGGGTTTGCTCTTACTCTTGTACAAGAGCAGCCGGGTGTAGAGGCAGCGGCATTACTTGCAACGTATGGACTTGGTACGGCAGTTCCACTGCTGCTTATTGGATACGGTGGACAAGCTGCTGCACATTCTTCACGTGTACTTTCTAGATACTCCGGTCGTATAAAGCAGGTTTCTGGAGCTATTCTTATCTTTACTGCAGTAGCGCTCAACTATCATTGGCTTAGAGCCATAGAAACGTATCTTGTAAGCAATACTGCATTTGGAAACATTGGTGTGGAACTTGAGGAAAAGCTGTTTGGAGAGGAGATAGAGCTGCCGAATTAGTGTATGATTCTTCCCTATGAATACTGCAGATGTACAGTACTTGGCACTCCTCAAAAAGGTCATGGACCAGGGGTCTACAAAAGATGACCGTACAGGGACAGGGACAGTAAGCGTTTTTGGCGCACAGATGCGGTTTAATCTCTCTGAGGGGTTCCCGCTACTTACCACCAAGAAGGTGCATATGAAGTCTATCGTGCACGAACTATTGTGGTTTCTGAAAGGAGATACCAACATCAAGTACTTGCAAGAAAATGGTGTGAAGATCTGGGATGAGTGGGCGACTCCTGAGGGTGAACTTGGCCCTGTGTATGGAAAGCAGTGGAGAGATTTTAGTGGCATTGATCAAATTAGCTGGGTGGTGGATGAGATAAAGCGCAATCCAACTTCACGTCGCTTAATTGTCTCTGCATGGAATCCATCAGTATTACCTGATATTTCGAAGGCGCCAGATCAAAATGCTGCAGAAGGGAAGATGGCTCTGCCCCCATGTCATTGCCTGTTTCAATTTTATGTCTTAGATGGAAAATTAAGCTGTCAGCTCTATCAACGATCAGCAGACATCTTCTTAGGCGTTCCGTTTAATATTGCGAGTTACAGTTTACTCACGCATATGATGGCGCAGGTGTGTAACCTTCAAGTCGGTGACTTTGTGCACACGTTTGGAGACTTGCATCTTTACAGTAATCATATGCAGCAGGCGTTGACTCAATTGGAACGTGAGCCGAAAGCGTTACCAACACTCAAGTTGAATTCTGATGTACAAGATCTCTTTGCGTTTACCTACGAAGATATTGAAGTGTGCAATTACGATCCACATCCTGGGATTAAAGCACCGATAGCTGTATAGTCTGCGCATGCGCATTTCGATTATCGTTGCAGCGTCGGAAAACAATGTGATTGGTAGGGCTAATAGTATCCCGTGGCATTTGCCTGATGATCTGAAATTCTTTCGCAAAAAAACCGAAGGACATCCTGTAATTATGGGACGCAAGAACTTTGAGTCTATTGTTGCAGCTCTTGGAGGTCCGCTTCCGAATCGTAAAAATATTATTGTTACGCGTGAAAGTACATACGAAGCAGTTGGGTGTGAAGTTGCTTCTTCACTCGAAGAAGCGATCATGTATGGACATAAGGACAATGACAAAGAGGAGATTTTCATCATTGGTGGAGGGGAGATTTACAGACAGGCGATGGAATTAAGTAATTACCTCTACCTCACTCGTGTCCATGCGTGGATAGCGGGGGATATCGAATTTCCAGAGGTAGACTCTGATATCTGGGAGGAGGTGGAAAGCAAGGAACACAAGGCAGATGCCAAGCATAAGTTTGGATTTACGTTTTTGACCTACAAAAAGAAAGATCGACTGCATCTATAAAATGGCTTATTTAAGCTAAAAAGTCGTTGTTTTTACACTTCACACTCTTTGGAGGATGCGCTATGTTTGGTAGTGCTTTTTACTGTGTGCAATGCAACCACAAGAACACATCGTCGACACAGCCATCACGGAGACGCAGGAGTCTACCGGCACTGTAACTGCAACAGAGTTTCAAAGTCAGGTAGAGCAACGCGTTGCAGTCACCACGACTGCGATGCAGGATCAATTCGGAGATGCAGCAGATGAACTTATTGGAAATGTGACTGTCACTATGTCTTCATGGAAGCAGAGTATGGATGATCTTGTTGGGCCAGACTCTGTTGGAGACACCGAAGAAGAAGGTGCAGCTGCTTATGTAGAGATTGCAAGTAAAAAGAAAGTGACGAGTAAAAGAGCTACAGATTTACATGTTGAGGATCGTCCCTACTGGGAGCGCGTACGGATACACGAAGAAGTGCATCAGAATGATCAGGCAACGGATTACAACGCACAAACGGTGACGTACTTGGATGAATCAGATCAGATGCAGGAAGTGACAGTAGTGGGAGACCTTACAGAATGGCAGCCGATTACTGTTGCGAATCAACCAGATAGTGACTTAACTCCTGATTACATAGTACACAGAGAGAACGGGAATACTATTGCAGAAATTGCTGGCGAAGGTGCAGTTACCAGCACACTTGCTTCTGGTGATGTGGAATCTTTGCAGCAGACCATTATCGAAAAGCAGCATGACCAAATGGTAGAGCTTGTACTTTCTGGAGAGCAGAATCTAACCTACTAGTCGCAAAAACTCTTCACGCGTCTTTGGATCCTTCTTGATCAAGCCTTTTACTGCTGATGTAATGCAGCTGCTGTGTTGCTTTTGTACGCCGCGCATCATCATACAAAAATGTTCTGCCTCTACGATGACTCCAATACCCTTAGGTTTGAGAGTGTCTTCCAGTGCATCGCAGATCTGTTGCGTTAGTCTCTCTTGTGTTTGGAGTCTCTTGGCAAACATATCGACAACGCGGGCGACTTTTGAAAGCCCCAGAATGTGTTTGTCCGGCACATACGCCACATGCACTTTGCCGACAAATGGGAGGAGGTGATGCTCACAAAGGCTGTAGCATTCGATATCTTTGACAATCACCATTCCGTCTGTTTCTGCTTCGAATAACGCTCCGTTTATCACTGTATCAAGATTTTGGTCATATCCTACTGTGAGATCTTTCATGGCCTCTGCCCAGCGCGCAGGGGTTTTTTGAAGTCCTTCACGAGAAGGATCTTCGCCGATCTCTTTGAGGACGTGGGTGATTGCGTCTTCCATAGAGCAAGATTATAGGCGCAAATCCACCTTCTTACAGGATTGATCGAGAGTTTTTTGAAGATGTGTAGCCCAAGAATTATCAAGTTCACAGAGAGGCTCTAAGACAAATCTACGATCACTCATACGAGGATGGGGAATAGCTAGTGCGTCGTTATCGATCTTGATATCATCGTAGAGCAAAATATCCAGATCAATCGTTCGTGGACCTTTCTCATAGGGTGGATCTTTTCCTAAATCTTCTTCGATAGCCTTAAGTTTCTCGTGTACTTCTTCTGGTTGGTCTTCGGTCTCTATTTTTGCTACGGCATTGTAAAAATCATCTTGGCTCTCTTCGTCTAGGGCTGCAGACAGATAGACAGAGGAGAAGGTAATGTAGGGGAAATCATCCCGGAGCATGCGTGCGCAGGCGATCATATTTTCTATTGGATCTATATTACTGCCGATACCGATAAAGCAGATTGCTATGGTCGGGTAATGGTAACAGCCACCCCATCCGTATCAGGCAGAATGAATTTCCAGACAGATACTTTTACATAATTGGGTTTGAAATCTGCAAGAATCATTTGCGCTATGTCCTCTGCAAAACGCTCGATGGTATTGCGTTGCACAGTCCCCAATCTTTTTATTGCATCCGCTACAGCCTCGTAGTTTATTGTATCAGCTACGTTATCTGATGCACCGACTACTGAGAGATCCTTTTCCATATCAATAGATACCTTCAAGGTTTGTATGGAAGCACGTTCCTCTGCAGTTACTCCGATGTGCGTTGGTACTTCAAGTTCGTGAATGGAGATGGTATCCATCGTTTATCCACAGAAGAGCTTTGTATTTTCGGCAATTGGCATTTGGCTTACCTTACGGAGCAACCATCTGGTAATCACAATAGCGGAGAACATCGAAAGTAATACTCCCATACCAAGCGTAATGGCGAATCCTCGTACAATGGATGTTCCAATGACGAAGAGAACGGTGCAGGTAATAAGAGTCGAGATGTTACCGTCACGAATACTTGGCCAAGCACGAGCGAACCCTGTCTCTGCTGCAGTTTTGAGCATCTTTCCTTTGCGCAGCTCTTCTTTCATACGTTCGAAGATCAGTACATTCGCATCTACAGCCATACCAATGCTGAGGATAATACCGGCCATACCGGCGAGTGTAAGAACTATGTAGCTGCTGCTAAAGAGGAAGAGTGGTAGCTTGAGGAGTGCAAAGAAGAGTACTGCGTATGCGCTAAGGGCAATGTCTGCAATGAGTCCCAGTAAGCGGTACACCAGCACCATGTAACCCATCAAAATAAGAATACCAAAGAGTGCTGCTTTCATGGATGTACGTAGAGCCTGAGCTCCTAGTGTTGCTTCTACAGTGCGTTGTCCTGCAAGGTAGATAGGAGCAGGGATAGCTCCGGTATTGAGGTCTTGTGCCAGTCTGTTTGCCTCATCGAAGTTCTGTGTACCGGTAATCACTGCTGTTCCTCCGGTGATCTCTGTTTGCACGGTAGGGGCTGAGACCAGTTGTCCACCGACAAAGATCGCAAGACGCTTACCAATGTTTACCTTGGTGAGCTCTTGGAAGAGCTTGGCTCCTTCGTCATCAAAAGCAATTTGTACGATAGGAATGTTGGTTGTTGGATCCAGTGTGACTGTTGCAGAGCGGAAGTGTTTACCATCAAGCAGTGTATCTTTCCATCCTGTTGGCAGGAGCGAGAAGAAGATTGTACGAAGGAAGACCATGCCTTCTATGGACTCTATTTCTCCACGCTGCAATTTTCCGATGATCTCTACACTGCGATCTGCAGCATCTTCTCCTTTGATAGAGAGAACCTCGTAGCTTGCGGTGTTTTTTGTAAGCGTTGGCACCTTGTCTGTGCGAATAATATGAAAACCGAACTGTGTCTCTGTAGGGTCTGAAATAGTTCCCTTTGTCTGGCTTGCAGCCACCTGCTCGAATACAGGAACCATAGTACCGATACCAAATGTTCCCAGACTCCCTCCTTCTTTACCAGAAGGGCCATCACTGTATTGACGTGCGAGTGTTTCAAATCTGTTTCCTCCATCTAGCTTTGTCTTAATCTCTGTTGCCAAAATAAGTGCTTCTGCCTTGCTTCGTGTGACATCATCCCCTGCAGAGGATGCTCCTTTGTAAGATATGAGAATGTGACTTGCTTCGAGTTCTGTCTGACCTGGTACGAATTTACGCAAGAAGAGAATGCCAGAAGTTTTATCTTCAAGATTTACTGCACGCAATTCACCAGGCTGCATGCTACCTAGAGCGTTGCGCACTGCCTGAGGAACGTTATCTAGCATCTTCCTATCATCCCAAGTGATATGTGAAAGATTGCGGTCTTCATTCTCTAGTATTTCAAATGCTTTAGAAGCTTCGTTAACGAGCCTTCCGGTCTGTGTGCGGGGACGAAGAACTTCAACAAGGAAGACACCTGGCACTTCGGTAGTTGTCTCCTGTCCGGCGCTGTCTTGCCCGGGGACCTCTATCGTTGCATCATATTGCAGAATGCCGTTACTTGGTTTCTTGTCCCAGACACCGTAGAGTCCTTCTGGCAACTGGTCGCGGAAATGACGACGTTCAAAGTTGTAGGACACTCCTATGTCAGAACCGAGATCTTCACCGATTTTCTCTAATGAAATTTCGGGATCTTTGAGTTGTGTACGAATCTCTTTTACGCGTGCACGTACTTCTTTCTCGTATTCATCGGTTGGTTCTGTGTGCTCTTCTTTAAATTCGAGCTGAATAGTTTTTCCAACGGTGTTAATACATTCCTGTGTGTCTACAACACCAGGACACTCCACAAGCAGGTGCTTTTCGTTTCCAACATAAGAAGGTGTGATAACCGCTTCACTTACTCCCAAGGCATTAATACGCCTTTCCAATACGGTGCGAATGGCTTCTACAACGTTTTGATTCTGTTGATCGACACTCGAAAGCTGGTTTTGTAGCGCGATGATTTTGTCATTACTTGCGCCACGGGCTTCCATTTGAGCAATTTCCTTTTTTAGAGAGCTGATTTGCTCCTGAATTTCTTTTTCGGAGATACGGAAATCTAGTTGGGTACCACCTGCAAGATCCAGTCCAAAGTGTAACTTAGGACTCTTCAGGAATCCTGGTGCCCATTGTCTTGCACTCTGTGGCAAGGCGATAATCAGAAGAGATACTGCAACGATTATTGTAAAGGTGGGCCAGGTAAGTTTGCGATTTCGTGTCATGATTATTTTTGCGTGAATGTCATATGTATACCGACGTTCATGTCATCTGCAAAGACCTTTGCAATTTCTCCTGATGGAAGTCCGTCAATGACAAGCACCTTTTCGAACTCTTCACCGATTTCCACTGCTGCTGTAAGTCGGTCTCGTACAAAGAGCCCGATGGTATTGCCGGCCTGCTCTTCAAAGATCTCTTTTACGCCTGGTACGGACTCATCTGTAAATCCAATAAGCACTCTTCCTCGGTTAAGCGGTGGTTCTGTTGTTTGTCCGATAACCCAATCAATATCTGATTTATAAATGCCTGTATCGCGGAAACTTCCTACCCCTTCTACTTCTATATCACCTTCTTGATGCTCTTCTACTTTGTAGCGTACTTCGAAGGTAAATGGCGCAGTCATTTCCTCATTTAGTATCTCTGCGGATTTGGCGTTATCTACTTCTATTTCGATGGTGGCGACTTGTGCCTCTTTGTCATACTCAACATCATAATCGAGGAGGGCACCCTCTAAACGTGCCAGCCTTCTTTCTACTACGTGACGCGTGGCCAGAGAGAGCGCAGACATACGATCGGGGTTATCTGTAGTAAATGTAACGTCGTAGGTGAGGATAGTAGCGACACTACCGCATGCGGTCATAAGCAGCGCAAAAAGTGCTGAGGCTAGAAGTTTCTTCATAGGCTGCAAGTCTAGGGGAGAAAAGGGGTATTGAGAATGCAATTTCACTGATTATTTCCTTTCCAGAATGGTGCCCTCCCGTAGCATTTTTCCTGTGAGATCTATTCCTTTAAGCGTACATCCTTTATCCAGTACGCAATCCTCAAGAACACAGTCTTCGATGATACAATCCTCAAATACAACGGTATCGGTAAGCTGAGACCCGCTTACACTGGATCTTTCTCCTATTACCACAGATCCTTGGCAGGTGGTTTGCCCTATTGTTGATCCTTCCTCTTCTATCACGCGGTCTCCAATAAGCTCTTTTGTCGCTTCGATATAGGCATCAAACGAACCAATATCGAACCAGGGTTCGCAAAAGGAGAAGCACGTAATGGGTTTTCCGCGATTGAGGAGCTCCTCAAATACCCCTCCAACATTATCGGGATGTTCTTTTGCATGCTCTACCAGAATTGACAGAACAGATTTTGGCAGTAGGGAACAACCGGTATTTACCAGAGTAGTCTTTGGTTCTTTTGGCTTTTCTTCGAATCCCTTAACTTTTGTACCATCGGCAATCACGGTTCCGAATGCCTTTGCTTTATTTAGATCGCCTATGTCATGTACAGCTATCAGCGTGGTGTCTTCTGATGCAGCAGCCAAGAAGGCATCAAAAGAAAATCCGCAGTAGTTATCTCCAGTAAGTAGCAATACATCATCATTAATTCTTGCGTCTGTAATCCATTGAGCAGTTGCCCCGAGTGCTCCGAGCTTTTGGTCGTCGCTCTTTACGTCCTCAATCAATATTTCGATATTGGATCTACCAAAAGCTGCTGTCCAGCTTTCAAAAGCGTCTTTAAAGACAGCATTTGTACTGATGGTAATGGGAATGTCTTCGGGAATATCCCGTACGAGATATTCAACTAATGGAACTCCTGCAAGAGGAAGTAATGGCTTCGCTCTCTTTTCTGTAAGAGGCCAGAGCCTGGTTGCAAAGCCGCCGGCGAGAATAAAGGCATGCATACTATCGAAAGAACCACATCAATATATTTTCTTTTGGTCCTACCATTGTGACAGGTTGTCCTTCTAGAGATTCTACTTTCTCATCTCTCTCGACAATACCCAGTACAGAAGGAAGGAGCATGTAGGTGATTTTGTTTTGCCTACAGGCACTAAGGAGATTAAGCGACTGCTCTAAGTCACTGCATTGAATGAGATGCGTGATGCCTTCACCTAAAACGTCTTCCAGTTTATTGAGTTTGCCACGTACAGGCACGCCATCGATATCACTGTCTTTACATCCTTTACCATCCAGTACGGCTACAGGACGCAAGGGGTTTGATCCTTTGTTTAACTTCTTTATCAACTCTCTGGATTCCCGTGTCACGCCAACGATCAATGTTGGAAATACTGGAGGGTCTCTACGCAGCATCATTCTCTGAAAGCGGGAATACAAAAGGTGCCAACCCCAAATAGCAACAGTCGAGATTACGAGTGCATACAAAAGAAGCATGCGACTAAAGAAGAGTCCGTAGAGGAAGTAATACCCTAGGGCAAACAGTGCTGTTCCTACCGCAGAGGAATAGATGATGTACGCGAGGTTGCGCATACTACTTTGTGATCTTGTGAGAGCGAATGTTCTTGTTGTAATTAAAACAATCATCCACATTGGAGCTACTATCGCGACAACAGTGATGTATGGCTCGAAGGGAAAGTCTGTAGACATGATCCATCCCACCTTTAGAAAGTAGGAGAGCGCATACGATCCTATAAAGACTGCGAGGTCTGTGAGGAGCCAGAGGAGTAGTAG
>CEPX01198280.1_pt1 | contig 40280 bp, 47 predicted proteins | sample 361361 | NCBI WGS metagenome assembly CEPX01 (sample SAMEA2619974, study PRJEB7988) | marine metagenome | biome: marine biome (ENVO:00000447); feature: mesopelagic zone (ENVO:00000213) & marine oxygen minimum zone (ENVO:01000065); material: "saline water (ENVO:00002010), including plankton...
TGTACCATCGAGCCGCAAGAAGGCGGTGCCCGCCGCACCAGTCTCTACCTTAATGGCAACGTCCCCTGATGCCGACCAAACATGAAGAAGCTCAGACGGTACGGGCGCACCTGCCCCCGTGCTAATGAGCACTCTAGCCACATCAGCATCAATCTTGAATACGCCTCTAGCATTGCCGCCATCATTGACAACTAAAATAATATCGCCATCACTAGTGATATTGGATACAATTAGTGAGTTAGCAGCTATAGCAGGATGATTTGCAGTACCAGGAAATAGTGCTGCTAAATCAGTATCACCCTCATCCACAGCAATAGCAGTTGCTCTATGGTATAGACGTACATCCTGGTCTAGACCGATTAGCAATCCACCATCATTGCCTAAGTAGACATTATCCCACTCGAAGGTAGTGCTACCTAAGTCGTAGGTATCGGCAGCAGGCGGTAGAAAATGGCCGCTAGATGCACCAGGATTGCCTACACGAGGTATAAATCTAATCATTAGACTGTGCCTCCTGCTGTGCGCACCTCAACAGTAGCAGTACCACCATCATCTATCATTAGGAGTGCTTTGAGATCTTCACTACCCCAAACTTCCATCACGGCATCTTGTAATAGTCTTTCGCCAAGCGAAGTAGTAGGAGAAGTGCCGTTTACAGTAAATCTAATATTACCACCTACAGCTTGCACAGAAGCATAGATAACACCAAGTACTGTAGGAGGAAGTAGAGAATCTGTTATACCTATTGGGGTACTAACATCTGAGATAGTTTCTCGGCCTATGGAGCGATATATCACGTCTTCATCTCCTCCTCGTGAGATACCATACGGCAGCTAGTAGTTATTTGCCAAAGTCTAGTAGTTTACCTGTGGCTTTACGGGCAGTTTCAAAAGCTATAGCTGCACACTGCTTTTGATCTCTGCTGCCCTCTTTCATGCACTCAGTTATAGCAGCAGAGATAGTTTCTCTAATCTGCTCGTCATTACTATTTGGATTTAGAGTCTCAGTTGATAGCGGCACTAGAATCTCCTAAGTGACAGTTATTGTACTCTTGTTTACAGAGGTTGATCCTGCAACATAGCTTGTATTTAGTGCTGATAGCACTAGTGTAAAGTTTGCCAAAACCTGCAGTATTCGACTTAGAATAGAAGCCTTTTTGCTAGCAGATACTGTACTATCTATTAACACCTCAATACCGTAGTCAGCAGCGGTAATAGTATTCACATCTACCACAGCATTGTAAGTTCTATCTCCAGCTGTATAGGTTGCTGCATGAGTTAAAACTAGTGACTGTGCATTAAGAACAGCAATAATCTTCTGTAGGATTATAGGTATTTGGTCAGATGTTACTCCACCTGAACCATTCTCATCTATACGGATACGTATTGCAAAGTCAGTAGCCATATACTCTAATCCTCGATTAGTAAATTTGTCCTTTAGTCAAGTATATTCTCTATAAGGAGGAGGCTGATCAAGACTTAGCTCTACTAGCCTCCTCCTCGTAATGTTGCTACCTATCTCCATTTAGGAAGATGATAGCACTTTCAGTATCTGCAACTCCAGGAGTAATTGGGTAGCCAATTGTCACCTCAGTAGTTGCAGCAGCCGCAGGGTCTGCCTTCCCAGCAGTTGTCCCAACCACAGCAGCAGTACCAAGAGCAATAGCTGCCTGTACCACTACAGGTGCTGGCCCACCAGTTTGAGACCAGAAGTAGTAATTAGCAGTCACCGCAATCAGAGGCACTCCTACAAACATGCCAGTCAGTACTGCTGCTGTAGCTATAACATTAGCATAGGGGTTCTGTATCAGACCACACTGAGATGATGTAGTCAGCGCAATAGTTAGTGCATCATATAGGTTGATGGTAGAATCATCTGTGCCTGAGAATGCATCATGGCTTTTGATCTTATACATCTGACCCTCACCAGCTGCATCATTGACTATCAGGTAACCTTCCGCAACACCATTCTTAGTACTAAGCGGTGCGGCTGCTAAGTTGGCTGTAGAGGTTAACTCAACAGCAACAGCGCCAATAGCTGCAGCGGCTCCTACCACTATATCATCATCCATCTCAGCATGCACCCTAGCTGCACTCTGGAGTGGAGCTGCTATACTCAGCCCTGTTCCGCCTGCCTCACAATACCTGAACACTCGCTCACCCTGCACCATCTTTGTTCCTAGAGGGAACAGCTGTGTACTAGATTCAGCATAAGGATCAGGTGGATTAGTCTGCATCAACTCATCCATGTTCTCCACGTTGGGAAGCATGACTACATAGCCACTACGGTTCATTACCTTGCTGAGATACACTTGTCCTTGATAAGCCACTGTATTCTCCTTCTTCCGTCATCTGTAATGGAGGTAGATATTCTGCTTAACCTCCACCTACTGTAAGCTGAGCAGTGCAGCTTTTCAACCCTTAAACTGTTATCGCCACATCCTCGATGTCAAACATACGGCTAAGAGCTAGGCTAGAGCCAAGCAGCAATGCCCCGTAGTTGACTAGTCTCATACCACCAGCATCATAGTCTTCCAACTCAGGGAAGCGTACCAGTTTGTACAAGTCGCCCTGACCATCAGTGCCACCATAAGCATAAGTCAGACCAGGCTCCATGTTTAGTACATTGCCGTGCTTAACACCAAACACAGAGTACTGGTTATCACCTGAAGTTCTTAGAGCCCTAAGATCGCTGCTGCCGCCAGTACCTGTGTTAGCCTGCTCAGGCACCAAGTAGTCAGTTCTAATAAGCGGTATTCCATCCCAGAAGAGTACTCGCTTACCAAGCTCATTATAACCAATAGCTAGGAAAGCAAGATTACCAGCAGTACCTGTTGCTAGACCTGCGAAGCCCTTTTCCTGATAGGCAGCATCCATCCTGCGTATAATCTCAAATGGAGCCCAGAGTTCATCTACTCCATGTTTCATATCATCAAGCATTAGCCGAAGTAGTGCGAGGCTAAGCCCAGCCTCATTAGCATCTATGTTCTTAGGATCATTGCCACCAGATGCCCAAGGAGTTTGCAGTGGGCTACCGTGCTCAGCTGCCAGTGCATGAATACCATCGAACTGTTTACTAGAGCCGTAGGTATTGTCAGCATAGATAGCTCTTGCGCCTAGTTTACGTATTAGACCCTTTTCACTTTCAATCAGCATCCTGGCTTCATAGTTAGTATAAGTCCCATAGATACCAGGAAGATAGTGATCAAGCTTCCGCTGAATATAGCACCGTCGAAGAGTCATTTCCTTCTCTTCGTACTCTACATCATCAGTCCAGGTAAGCTGCTCACCAATGTCTACTTCAACAGCTGCAGTTTCAAGTGCTGTAACAGATGATGGTACTTCACGCAACCACTCTATCTTACGGCCACTGTTAGTAGCTTGGCCTACAGTTAACCTCTCAATAGGGTTGTTGCGCTTTATATCCTCCTCAAATACACCAGGTATTTTAAGTGACTGAGTTTGTTTTTGCGCTTCCGCCAAAGTCTTCCAGTGGCCACCTGAATCAGGCATAGTAATTCTCCTTATGTAGTCTCAGCAGTCCTTACGCCTCGCACAGGTGTAGCAGCTAGTATTCTACCTGCCCGCTCCATTGGAGTTTCAGGAGTAATATCACCGCCACCACTACCTGCAACATATGCACCAGGACCACCAGCTCTCGATACTGTTTTAAGTGCTTCCTCAAAAGCTGCAAGCTGTTCTGGAGACTTTTCAGATAGTTGCTCAGCTGTTACAGCACCATTAGATGATAGAACAATCCTCGCTCTATGCATGTCTAGTACTGTAGCATTAGCTGTATTTAGCTGAGTCTTAGCAGTCTCTAGTTCAGTTTTCAGTTTCGTAACATCTGCTTCAGATGCTACACCCGCCTCGCGGGCATGTTCCAACTCAGTTACTTTTGCGTTTAGAGCCGCTGCTTGCTGCTGAGCTGCAGACACTTCTAATTTCACAGTGTCTATAGATGCATTGTGCACTATCTGTGCTTGCTCAGCTTGAGACTCTAAACTCTTCTTAGCCGCTATCAGGTCAGACTCTAGTACCATCTTGTGCCCGTCAAGAGACAGCACACCTTCTGCTACTGTAACCAGCTTGCCATCTAGCTGAAAAGAAGCAACAGGCACTTCATTGCCTGCTTCATCTATACCCCTCATCGTCATAATTCAACTCCTCAGTATCATTGTACCATTAATAACAGTGAATGTCAAGGATATTTAATATCCAGTTTCATACATTATACATTTACTGTATCATGCTTGAGGTTAGATAGCGACTATTAAGATCATCAAGTTGTAGTTGAGCTTGAGTAGTTTGTACTGTATCAGTTTTGCCAAAGAATGATAGCCAAGCATCAAGAGTAGGATCAATAAAGCGCAGTTGCTCACGAGCCTCACGCACAGAAGACTCAAAGCCAGATATTAGCTTATTCCCATCTGGGCCTATTAGCTGTTGTAGGGCTGTTCGTTCAGCTCCACGAGCTACCTCATAGCGACGTATCTGTTGACGTTGCTTATCACTATATTGGTCTAGTGTGATATTACGGATATTACGATAAGATCGAAAGTAATCTTTACTTATCTGCCAGTATAGTCGCTCCATAGGAGTCCAGTCTAGTTGGATACGAGTGATAAGCTGCTCACGCTGAGCAGTATTTAGAGTGTCTAGCAGTATGTCTATCTTAGCATAGTATGTTTCAAAGTCATAACCATATCGTCCAGATTCCCAGTCCCAGATGTAGTCAGGTTTAAGTTCATAGTAGTACCATAGCAACTCTTGGTCAGGACCGTAGGTAGGAGTTACGATGCCTCTAGAGCGTAATAGCTCTTCACGCTCCTCAAGTGTCTTAGGCACGTCAACATAAGCAGGTGATTCGCCTAGTACACGAATAGCATCACTTAGCCCAGCTTGAATAGTAGCTCGCATAGAGAGCCACTGATCTGGGCCTATCTCACCATCTACCCATTGGCGATTGTTCTCTACCATACTAGGACGCACTAATTCACCATCTTCATAGACACCAATAAGTCTAGCTTCGTTGTAAATTTTCTCTAGTGTTTGATAGTAGTCCTTTATCTTCACATCTAACGCTTGCCACCCAGATGGGAATAGGCTAGCTGACACACCTTGCCATCGACGATAAGTCTCCCATTCATAGAGTAGTTTTTGCTGCAGAATGTCTAGTCTATAGTAGTCTGATAGTCTCTTGCCAGTAGTAGGATAAAGCCTATCTATGCGCTCTTGGGTAGCTACAGGTACACCAATTGCTTCTTCAATAGACAGCCTCATTTCTTTACGTATTTCATTATACTCTTGTGGCCGAATCCTGAATAAGCCTGTCTGCTGCATAAGTATGCCCTTGATGCCATTAGCTTTGTTAGTAGCATGTAGCCACAGTTTCTCCTCCTCATCTGTAAGAGCTTGCCCACTCTGTTTCTTCCTCCATATCTCGTCAGCATCGTAGCCCATAGAGCCTAAGGTTAACATTGTCTGGAAGTCGCGGAAGCGGTCAGGGTAGATAAAGTCTAGTACCTTGCCTATATGCTCAGGCGACAAAGCTCTTAAAGCTGATAGCCCTGATTGGAATATGGCAGGTGTGACTTCAGACAGTTCGGGCTTACCACCAGCAGTAGCACCATACAGCACAATAGGTGCCATGACATGTATGCCAGGGAAGAAGCCTAGTCTGCTTAGATAGTCTATCTGTTCCATACCAGGAATAGCATCATAGTATTCAGGAAAGTCCCTTAAGTACATTGAGCGTAAGCCACCCAGCCATTCACCACCTCTAAGTGGATTAAGCTGCAAATCAGTAAATGGTATTGGTATATAGCCTTCGTCACTATACTCAGTCCAGCGAGCTAGATTAGTCGGAGTACCAGGTGTACGGAGCCATGTACGAGGTATCCACCGCCAGCGGAATAGTTCGTAGTTAGCAAAGGGCATAACAGCTCTCACACCTTCCTCTACCATGTTGCTAGACTCATAGGTGGGGTAGGATAGGGAGTGTTGCTCACGGGCAGTTGTAAGAGCAGCTTCTTTCCTACTAAACCATGCTTCTCTCTTGCTTTTAATAGCCTTGTACTTAGCTGTTTCAGGACCAGCAGATGCTAGTACCTCGTCTTTAAGCTGCCTACCTCTATCATAACTTACAGACTTGGTAGCAAATCCTGCGGATTTCAAGGGACCTTCAGCAGAGGCAGATTCGCTAACTACAACTCTTACTCCTCTGTCTACAGCAGCCTTTGCTTCGGCAATTAATGCAGCTGAATCTTCAGCTCTCCAGCCGCCTACCCTAGCACCAGAGTACCTGTTAGCAGTCTGAGCATATGGCGGGTCAAGGTATATAACATCTCCTGGCTTAGCCTGTCTGATAGACGTTATCCACGAGTCGGGTGTAGCTTGATTAACCTCTACACCTTTAGCTGCCGACACAGCCTCTTGTAGCTGTGTTCTGTGAGTGCTAGTAAACCGCATAGAGTCATTCACAGACATAGTACTTTGAATAAGTCCAGTTTTTGTGTTGTAAGAAACATTGTGGAAGGCTGAGTGCCTAGATATCACGTACCAGTGAGCAGCGCTATCCAACTCTGATAGTCCGCCAGCATTGAATCTATCTCTGATAGTTGTAGCTGTTTCTTTTGTCAGCTTACCATCAAACTCATCGTATAGACCCTCAACTCTAGCTATAAACTCGTCACCCTGAGTCGATGCTACTTTCCACATACGAACTATGTCGGGGTTAGCATCTTGAGCAACAATTCTTCCTGCCAAGTTTCCAGTCTGCTTCATTCTCAGAGGTACTGCCCCCGAGCCGAAGAAGGGGTCTATTAGATTACCAGTGACCTTTCCTATTTCCTCCGCAACCTTGTCAGCTATTTGCTGTTTACCCCCAGCATAGTAAAACAGCCTAGGTGCAGTAGGCAATGCATCTGTAGAGTACTGTGGCAGCTGCTCTAATTCGTCTGCTATCTTATTTACATAGCTGTTCCACTTGATTACGTCAGTTTCAGACAGTTTGGTCGTATTATGCAGCCTATGTAGTTCCTGTCTTATATCTTCTAGCTGCAGTACTGTAGGACTATCGGGTGTAAGTGTAGTGGGTTCTATACCTAAGTTTCTCCACAACTGGTCATAGACATTACCTATTTCATCAGCTGTAAAACCTAGGTCAGTAGCACTCTTACCAAACTGCTGAGCATATACGTCAGCCTGGTTCTGAGCATAGAGTATAAACTCTTCTCTAGGCCGTACAGTTATATGTTGCTGTACTCTAGTTAACCCTCTGTAAAGGTCATCGCCAGTTACGCCAAACAGGTAAGCTAGGTGGTTGGGAGTCAGCTTATCTACTATGTCAGGCACGAAGCTAGGTGTATAGACAGACTGGCCAGTAGAGGTTAAGAAGTTCCTCCTAGCCATTAGCTCAACTGCACGTATAGGCTGTTCAGCAGCAAAGTACTGATTCCAGCTGTCATTCTTAGCTGCAGATTGCTTATCCCAGAAGGCCTTGTTGCGGCTGCGGCTAGGTGTGGCAGATATCTCAGCTTCTATCCTGCTATTGCGGGTACGGACTTCAAGTATATTGTTAAGGCGGCGACGAGTAGCAGCATCAAGGTCAGATAGACGAGCTAACTGAGGCTCCGACAGTATAGAACCAACTCCCTGCCTAAATTCAGCTTCCAATCTTCTACCAAATGCCTCAGCTGCTTCCTCACTAGCTTCCCCCATAGCATGTGCAGCTTCATGGAAGAAGTCTCCAGCAGTGAAGTTAGGATTGAGCTGCATTATCCTTTCAGACTCGATAAACCTAGCAGAGAATTGTCCTTGAACCCCTCTTCTGGTTATACTTTCGCTTATCATTATCCTACGGAGATTAAGGTCTGTACCTTCTGGTAGAAATGTCGCCAAACTATCCAGTCTTGTTCTCATTTCAGGAGTTATACTTCTATGGAACTGAGTTTCCCCCCAGCTAAATACAGGTCTAGCAGACACAGCTGACCCATAGCCTTTTAGTTGTTGAAATAGCTTGCCTAGCTCTTCATCTGCAGCTACAAGGAACTCGTCTAGCTGCTTAGCGCTGCCAACCTCAAACATATCTCTAGCTCTAGGCGTATCCAGCTGCTGTTTACGCAACTCAGTTATCCTACGGTAATAGCCAATCTGATCTCCAATAGCGTCCATCATAGCAGTTATGTCCTCTAGATCAGACATAAACTCCTGTAGATTAGCAGGCGAACTAGTAGTATAGGCGGCTGCCTTTTCTTTTAGTATATCAATCTGATTAGTTAGGCTAGCTATTGACCTTTCACGCTCGCCAGCTAGGTGGGCAGCCATACGCTCGTCAATAGAGTCAGCACCACGAGCAAACATACTGCCATCTAGTATCTCAGCAGTCACTTGGCTTTTAGCGTTAGTACTGACTTCGGTAGCTTTAGCCATAGTCTTACCAATTTCCTTGCTAATCTGCCTACGCCCCAGCTCGAACACATCCATATTAGCATGGTTGCGGACAGCTTCAGGACTAACAGTCATGTCCTGTAGCAATGTCCTCTTTAGGTCTTTTACATCTGCGGCACTGAAGGTATATATGCCTAGCAGTGTCTCATCATTAGCATCTAGTATTGCTATGAAAGCGTTCATCTCGTCGGGTGCTTGGTCTGCTAGTGCTTTCATATAGTGTACTTGATAGTCCCAGGCTACTTGGATGCTATTCAAGCTACCCCACATGTCGTACATGTCTTGCATACTGCCTATATAGTAGGCTTTACCATCTATGTTGATAGTCTTACCTACATTAGTACCGCCTAGAAAAGGCAGCTTTTCAGGTATAGTTACACTTCTGGTTACAAACGGTACTCTGCCACCTTGGAATACTGTAGTCTGACCAGTGGTTTTGTCTACCATAGCTTCAGCTAAGCGGATATCTCCCCGCTCAAACATAATCAGCTCGTATGGTGCATTTGACAGTCCGCTGAATAGCCTGTTAGTCTCAGCCACTCCGCCAAAGCGTCTAGGGTAGAGTATCTCAGCTCCGCCCAACCAGCTTCTCTGCATGTTAGAGAAGAAATTAGAAGGGCCGAAGTTCATAAACAGCAGATTCATCCTAGCGAAAGGCTGTACGATACGACGCTCTAGTGCCATTACTTCTGAGCCGTAGAAGATACGGTCAGCTACTCTACTGTGCCAGGATGCTGACCTGCCAGCCTGCTCCATATGTTTGGTAAGTGGACTAGACAAGTTACTATATCTAGTAGACTGCATATGCTCAAAGACATTTATCAATACTTCCTTAGGATTTTTACCTTTAGCTGCACCTATAGTGTCCTTTATAATTTTATTCTTGAGCGAACTCAGTCTTGTAGCTAGTCTCTCAACTGTGTCTTCTGTAGCTACTGTACCTGTATGGCCTAGTATCTTGCCAGCAGTAACTCTAGGCCCAATACCAGAGTTAAACATACCAAGTATGTCAGTATTGACATTAGCTAATCTAACTGTGTCAAACTCTACTGTGTCGGCCACAACTCTCTTTGTTAGGTTCTTGGCAGCCGCATCGTCTACATACTTAAACTCTAACAGTTGACTTCCAGCTCGTACTGATAAATCAGTTCCTTCTAGTGGATTATCTACAGCTGCTCTGACCATAATCTCTATGTCATCTTGCAAAGTCTTAACAGTTAGACCCACCATATTTCTAGTACCTGGATGAAGCCGATGAATCACTGCGCTTACATCCATCATACCTTTACGGGCAAAGTCTCTACTCATCACACTGTAGGTACGAGGTATAGTGTACCCAGCTCCAGTTAACCAAAAGATGCCTTTGACGGGGCTGAGTGCTATGTTTAAACCCCGCCTGAATACATAGTCAGCTCCAGCTGCATAACCATTCTCAAAGCTGGTAACTAGTGTGCCAAAACCTCTGCCTGCACTTTGCAATCCTACTTTGCCCATACCTTTGCCTATTGTTCTAGCAGCTAGTCCTGCCATACCAAAGCCTACGTATGTAGTAGGGTCAAATGCAGTCTCTATAGCCATCTTGACATACCACGGGCCTTCCCACTCATTGAAGGCTAGAGTATATGCAGACCAGCTACTCTCCCCCATTGACACATAGTAGTTGTGCAGTCTAGCTAAGCTTGATACTTCGTCGTCTGCTCTACTACTGAATAGCCTATGTATACCTACTATAGTAGAGGCAGCAAGCGGCCTAGGTAGCATATTGAAGTACTTTTCCAGTGTATCCACTGTTGCCATCATAGGCTGAACCAGCAGCAACTTACCAAACTCTATAGGTGTCAGACTTGGATCGTCTGGTAACACCAGGCCCGCTCTTAGTAGATTTATCCTATCAACTTCCACTGCCCAGGCAGAAGACCTATCACGTAGGAACTCGTCTATCTCCTGACGTTGCTCATCCTCAAGGTCTATCTGAGCCAGTAGGTCACGCATTTCAGCTACGGTTAAGCCTTCTGGTAGTGACCCTACCTGAGGCTGAAATGTCTTAGCCAGCTCCTCAACAGTTAGATTGTGTACTGCCCTAAGCTCTAGTGGTGGTGCTGTTAGTACTTCATCTATCATCTTCTTTTGTGCTTCAGCAATATCGCCATCGAAGCCTTCAGGAAGTACATTAGTAAGAAATCTCATACTCTCAAATACACGACTCAGCCATTGATTGTCTCCAGGCTGAGGCTGATCATTAGGTACAAATTGAAGTATATCCTCGGGTTTAAGTATGCTAAAAGTAGGACTAGATAAGTACGAAGGCATAGTCTGTAGTATCTCTAGTCTCCACTCGACGCTTTTAAGCTGTTGTGCGGCTAGGTCTACGTCTGCTTTAGCCCGCTCAAGATCAGCTGGGTCTCTAGACCCTAATATAATATCACCAATGTCTGTTAGTATAGGTATCCGAGGTCCAATATCTCTAAGACCAAATAGTCCTTGTCCAGTTAATCTCTGTTCACGCTGTTGCGCACCAATCAACTGTTTTTGAGCTTGGTAGTTCTGTAAACCTAGTGCTTGTACCTCCTTATTAAATCCAGGAAATACTTCTTCAGGCGTAGCAGGCCCAGGAAGCTTAGGTCTACCATTAGTAGGACTATCAATAGGTTGATTATTTTGTATCACTACTGTACTCTCGGGGGTCTAAGTTGTGCAGGTATCGGTTGAGGACTAGTACCATTCGATGGTATAGGCTGTTGCTGTTGCTCCTGTTGACCGCCAAGTTGCGCTAATGCTGCTTCAGCAGCCATGTCATATAGCTTTGCACTTTCTTCATCGCCAGCACTATTACGCAGGAAGGCTGCCTGCTGCCGATAGTATTCTATAAGTGCGATAACAGCATTAGTAGGATGCATTTCAGCTATATCAGTCCTAACCATGGCACGCTCTTTTAATCTATCCTTTATATCAGGAAAGAACTTTTCTATAACATAGCTGTAACTAAGTCTAAAGTCAGGATCAGCCATACGAGCTACAGTAACTCTCTGAACAATATCGCCAGGAATCTCTACTTCATATCTTGTAGATAATATAGCATCTTCAGGCAGTGCAGTAGGTAATTTCCATCCATAAGGACTAATGTTTCTATGTCTAATGTCATCTAGCCAGTCGTTAGCTTCATCATCATTAAGGTTTACAATAGCTTGATGAAAAGGCTTCATTATTTGATTGGCGCTAGCAGCAATCTGGCTCATCACGATAGCAGACATTCTACCTTGTACAGCACCGAACATTGACCAGTTGACTCCACCACGCTGCATCATAGCTTCAAGATCAAGCTGTGTACTTCTAAGTTCAAGCGGCATAGCTGGACTAGCCATAAATTCAACACTGTCGTCAGGGCCACCTCTAAATATAGCGCCTCGCCTAAATACGTCCTCAGGCTTTACAATAGACTTGCCACTTCTGCTGCGTTCAAATATTCGGGGCTGAGCAGTATCACGTAGAAGTTGTAGACTAAAACTCCACCACTTATTCCAAGTACGATAGATATGCTCATTAGTAGCCACAATAGCCTGCCCTATGTCCTCTTTCCACCGCTCAGATCGAGTAAATGCTCCAGCATTGAAGTTAGAGTTACTCAACTCTGACCCTTCTGACAACGCACCCATATCAGGTAGGCCACCAACTGGAGCTGTGTATATAGGCCAGTTAATAAATCGAGTAGGCGCAAACTTAACTAGTTTGGTATCTATGACTATCGCATTGAATATAACTCGCTGAAAGGGGAATACTTCAGCGTGCTCAGCCCACCAGTAGTCATAGACTTTAATACTTCTGCCGTAGATTCTATCTATCGACCAACCATTTCTAGTACTTAAAAGTCTTGCTTTCGATGCGGGTATAGATGTAATATGTGCTACTTCGCTTAGCCCACCATCTCCATCCCACAGAGGGTATACTTCAGCAGGATTCCAAATATCAGTGTATGCTCTATTACCGTCATCAGTAATAATGCTAAACTCAGCATACCAGCCAGTAGCAAGTAAATACCCAATTCTGGTACGATTGATACTTTGCCTAGGACCTGATCGTCTAAATTGCCTGGCCACGTCTTTGATGGCAGTATCAAAGAAACCACTAACAGATGATGCTGCTGTGACTTCATCTAAGTCCATTGAGTTAATGTTCTCCACCCGTACAGGTGCACTAACATCAAGCATATGGAGTACTAAGTTGAATAGTGATCTAGGATCATTACCAACAAAGGATTCCATTTTGTCAGTTTTAAGCTCGTCTACCATCTGGATAAGCCTGTACCACGACTTCATCTTCTGATTACGAGGAAGCCAGTAGCGTTGAAGTTCGTTACAGCGCTGAATTATAGCTGTAGGTGATCTATTCATTATCTACCCCAATCATCAGGCCAGCCTGCACTACCTACATAACCTCGTTGTATAGGCTGAGCTGATCTACAAACTATGGCGATTGCACCAGCATCATGATGATCATCAGCACCTATTACTAATATACCTCCTCTAAGTTGATTAGTGCGTCTAATATTCTTGCACTGTGACCAGAATCGTACATCGTAGCACTCCATATACTCCATATTACGGCTAACTTCAGTTATCATATAAGGTTTAGTAGATATGTTAGACTGCCAACCTATCGCTCTAATTAGCTTACCAGTTCTAGTATCTTCTCTCCAGTATAAATCAGGATAGTCTCTTAGATGACTTACAATATCTAGGTTGTCCTCAGGAGCTAGCACAGCACCGTTATAGTAGTATCCAACCTGTTTCATGTACTCTGCCATTTCCCACTCATCATACATGCCTGCTAAGGTAGCGTAATGCTTCATAATAGGAGGCACATCTTTACCTTCCTTATCACTATAGCCATCCGCAAAAGTCCACACATGGCCTACAGATTCAGATACCTTACCTTTACCAGGGTCTATAGATACTAGATATCCTAGCCCTTCCTCAACATCTTGCCAGATATCAAGTGTAGCTGTAACACCATTTTTAACATTAGTAAAGGTTTTTTGAATAGGTGCTGGATAGCAACTTCTAATCTTGCTAGCAATTACATCTGAGCTATAGGCCTGATCACCAGATGTCTGAAAGCAGGTCTCATCGTCCTCAGGATATTCTTGCCCAAAGATAAAGATAGTATTACCACTACGTCGAAGGCTGTTAACCTCGGCTTTCTTATACCGTCTCCATCTAAGCATACCCATTACTTCAGCTTCAGTGAATTTATATACACTTGACCAGAGTCTACACAGTACTTCCTCTTCACTTTGTAGGTCAGGTAGTATATCTACATCATCGCCAGGTAGACAGAATATATCATCGGGCAGCATAATGTACTCAGGATGATTAAACCAAGGATAGAAGTGAGGCTTGTAGATAGACCCGCCTAAGGCAACACCTTCTTTAGCATTGCGGTAGACTTCACAAAATGGACTATCTTCACCATTAGCTGTGCTGAGTATTCGTATCTTTGTATTAGATGTTAGAGGCACTCGCTGTACTGCTGACGCCATTATTAGTTCATGAGTACCTTCAGGCCAGAAAGCAAACTCATCCAACAGTAGGTTATGTAAAGCTTCTCCCCTACCTAGTACATAGCTCCTCGCTGAAAATACGTACATAGTGGAGTTGAAGTTGGTATCAGGATTAGTCCAGCTCAGCTCTGTAGTAGACTTATGATCTAATTTCGGAATAGAAGGAATTCGTCTAGCTAAGCTTTGATGATAACGCTTTGCTTTTAGTATCTGCCTACCTGCACTGAACTCATCATAGCTAATTATAACTGACACAGTACCATTAATAGTGATATTATCTATATAGAAGTCGCCGACTACAATTGATGTGCCACCTACTTGCGATGGCTTAACATAGATGTCTCTCAAACCTGATGTGGTTAGCATATCAGCCTGAATAGGATTAGGTACAAGCGGAACTCGTTGCCTAGATTTGTTATCAATTTCAAGCAGATTGCTAAGTGTAGCTATTCTATTGCTGAACAGCATCCGCATAGCTTCATCGAAAGTCAGCTCAGACATTAGCGCTTACCGTTCATCCTAATCAGCACAGTGGTTAGTTCTGTCACCGCTTCTGTGTTCTTCTTTCGAGATATTTGATCTGCTTCGATGATTTTGGTTAACCTGTCCTCAGTGAAGATTCTATCCTGACGCACTCTATCTTCACTAAACTTTCTATCTTTCCTATATGCCCAAAAGATTAAATACGCTAATATTGCAACTGGCCCACCTTGAAGAAGTATTTCCAGTATCTTATCTTCGCTCATACTTACCTTCTCCTTAACAACCGCTTTCTATCTGATGGTACAGTTCTAGTTCTAATCCTATGTACTTGTGCTCTACGTAAGTTACGTTTAGCAGCACGGATCACCCTAGGTGTAGTAGTGCGTCTACGTGGCATTTAAGAACCTCGCTGTACTGTGATAGTCTCCGTACGACTTAACTGCACAATATCAGCATGATCAGATACCCAACGTGCAAAGTCGCCACTATTATCCACACCACTTACAATAGCTTCTACGATCTGCAGCTGCTGTGCATTGTACTGTGATCTAATTTTTAGTAGATACTCATGATCTTGGCGGCCCATAGGAGCATCTACAAGTTCGATCTCACCACTCACTGTAACGGTTTCTATCTTGTCAGGATTAAGTGACTTCCATAGTACCCTATGATCTTTCTCTAGTACTAATCTATAGTTACGATAGAAGTCTAGTTCGATATATTCTTTAGCAAGTTCTTTACGTATGGTAGGTATAGTAGATTCAAGTTCAGTAAACTTTGTATCTTGACGTACTCGTTCTAGCCACCTAGGCCCTTTGCTGATTAAATGTAGTGTTTCTTTAATAGCGAAGCCACATGCTAGATAGCTAAGATATTGAGCTCTAGCATCATCTCTACTATATGGTATGACAGTGCCCACTACTGCAAGCTCAGCTGGACCTAAGTCATTATTATCTGATTCGGCCAGTGAAACTTCTTCAACCATAATGTGCTCCTAATAGTACATTATAACATACAACAGTATATACGTCAAGGCTAATAAATAAACACTGTCGATCATTATCCCATCGACATTACTAATGTTGACAATCTGCGCACTATATGGTATACTAACATTGTTATGGAATATTTAGGACATAGAGCTACAATACCCTGTTCTATAATGATAGCACAGAGTATTTACGAGCCTGAATCTAAAGATGGTATAAAAGCATGCCTATCTTGCCAGTATAGCAAATGCGTCTACGATAAAGGGTTTGATAGAGGAGAGATAATTCGTGCCAAGGTAGTAGAATGGTACAAGACGGGCACCAGTATTCAACAACTAGCTTTAAGCATGAATATCGCCGAGCGTACAGTATACAGATATCTAAAGGGGTATATAAGTGGACGTCTGGATAAGTAGATGTAATAAAACTGTGCAGTGTAGTTACTGCCTTGAGGACATCACAGTGTCTGAGCCAACGGTATTTGGCAAGATGTGGCTACGTAAAGCAGGCGAAGGAACTGAAGTATTACGCTGGGTAAAGAATTTCCGCTGGCACGCTAAGCGTAATAGAGATGGGCAGTGTTGCTGGCTAGTTAAAGGACTAGATGACTTCAACTCTAGACCTTACGTAGAGAAACGTGGCAGGAAGAGACTACTCCTACCAATAGATGTTAGAGCAAAACGACTAGGGCTGCTGCGCAAGCGAGCAAGAATAGTACAGCAAATAAGGACTTTAATGCTTGACGACGATGATATAGACAACGATAGCCTTAACAGGTGCGTTAAGCTAGGAGCCCAATTAGAATCGCTAAAGGAGGAAATATTACCATATGGAGGTGTACCAAAGTCGTGGAATTAGTATGGCCAGGGAGTTACTGTGACAAGGCAGAAACTCAGCCACACTATATGGTGGAGTTTAGTAGCATCCCATCTATGACTTTGTTTGAGTGCCGCCACTGTGGCAAGCTTAAGCTACTACCTAATATAGATACCGAAGCACTAGCACTAGGTAAAATGATGCAAGATCTTGGTGAGGTTGAAGGATATGAGAAATTCATATCTGGTACAAAGTATGCGAAGTCACTACTTAAGGTGGCAAAGGAATTAGAAGATGACTCAGAAGTTTAGTATTAAGTTTATCACTGACGAGATTAAAGTATGGAATAAATGTAATTTTCCTGATGCGCAACCTTGGGAACCATTAGTGGGTATGCAAGAGGAGCTGGGTGAACTATCACACGCATTTCTAAAACAGCATCAAGGTATCAGACAGAACGAGGATCACTATGGTGATATGGTAGATGCTGTGGGTGATGTATTCATCTATATGGCTAACTTCTGTTGGCAGAACAATATAGACATGGAAGAGGCTATACTAGCCACATGGCGCAAAGTCAGACAGCGTGATTGGACAAAGCACAATGAAACGAACAGTAAAGCAGAAAAACTTAATGGTTGCTGCAAGGCTATCTGACCTAGAGATCATAAATGCTAAGCACCGCACTTCGTACCCGCCTGGCACACCACTATGGTACGGCATTACTGAAATGGATAGGGACGTTGCTGATGCAGCTACAAATAAGACCCAAGCTATTATAGATAAACTTGTAAGAGCACTAGAGCATATAAGAGACTACAAAGGTTCTGTCATTGGAATGGATATCTATGGATTTTCTCTAGTGAAGGAAGAAGTCTATATGGAACGGGATGAGCCCTCCTTGCACCAAAGTAAACTCGCCGAGCAGGCATTAGCCAGCAACAACCTAAAAAGCAATTAAGTTTCAATATCTCAAAATTCTACGTTGGCTAGTAGATGATATGCTATCACTGCAACTGGGCAGTACCGTAGTCCTTAGTATGTGAAATATATCACACTCCCCCCTTGCTATTTTAGAGGTTAAAATGTTTGTGAGCTATTTAATGTATAGTATGTATCTAACACATTTAATGTATCTAATGTATATGATGCCAGACATATATCCAAGCTATTCAATGTTATCAAGACAATAATGTTAACCAGCTATTATGCATTGAAAAGATTTATGCGCAACTTATGCATTATAAGTATCCTGCTATTTTGAAAGCTTAACGACTATAAAATGTATAAAGTGTATATGCACTGGCCAAGTTGGATATGTTAAATATGCTTTTGATGCTTTCGATGCTTTCGAGAACTATTGCTGCATAAGGTCCAGGGGTATTGACATTGGTCCCAGCGTATGGTATATTTGACGTATTAAATAGATTAGGGAGGAAGCATGAACAATACTCTTAGGGAATAAATAGCCGTCAAGCTTTTCAATACGCTTTAGCTGCACAAGCCAAGATGGTATTGACAACAACCACACTATACATTAAAATGTAATTAATAGGAGGTGACAATGGACTAGCAGACCACCATATGGAAAACACTACCGACTAAATATAGCGTATATATTATCTGGAGGTTAAAAAATGAAACAAGAATCGCAGCAAGATATACTAGCTGCTGATGCACTCTCCTTAGTACTAAGCGGTGCGATAGCTAGCACATCCGAATTAACCAGTGTTACTAAGGACTCACTAGTAGAATTACTAAACGCAGCCTTCGCAACGAATGACTGGAAACTATGCGCCAAGATATCCGCCCAACTCGCGAGATTTGACATTGACAGGGCTGCTGAGGAACTTGAGACCAAACAAAAGGCGCTTGTTGTTATCACTGCAAAAATTAAAGAGGCTATCGAAATGGCTCTGGCGCCACTTGTTGAGGATGAGGAATTTGCAAGCGCTGAGGGTGTATGGTACAGTTGGGACTTTGGCGACAAACTAACGTCCATTAGGGTACTTAAGGGCAGCGCCAAAGCGCCAAAAACATCCAGCGAGAGGCAAGGCGGCGGTAAGAAATTCGACGCAACCACGGATTCACTGCTGGCCCAGTTTGGCGATGAGGAAATGCCTATGAAAGAAGGAGCAAGCTTTAACACTGTGTACGAGGACGCCAAGGGATACGGAAACAAAAGATATGAGGTAAGAAAGGCTCTACTTAAGCGGGCTGGGATACTGGCCTAAGCAATATATAAAGTAGGGGGTCTAGGTTTAGCTGCCAACTTAGGCCCCTTACTTCGATAGCTTAGTTGCACGATGCGACAGGAACGAGCGTACATAGAATAAGGCGCAATATGGACGGAAAGACGTTATGGTATTGGGGGAGTCGATAAGAATGTAAGTTTGACAAGGGTATCAGCTAAAAATATGTAATAGTACAACAGGCATTGACACGATGGACACTATATGGTATACTTAGATATGTGGAGGAGCGCATAACGATGCCACAACAAATAACTCATCGCTATGGGCCTACGAGATTCTGTAAGGACATTCACCCAAAGGTTACCCACTCGCAATGGGAAGACTCGACGAGTGTCCTATGCTGTTTGAGGAATAAAGCATTATGTTGTCTTGGAGTAGTCAGGCACTGAAAGTTCTTGTAGATAGCTTTGAAACGATACCTGACTACTCTGGACTGCACAAACTATTTAAGAAGTTTTAGTAACACTAATCTGCATACAAGGAGGAGTGAGATAACAGCATGAGAGTACGACCATTGGGAAATTACAAGTTACTGGGTACAGAAATAGGACTAGATAAAACCAAAGTATATGACGCTGTACTAGCTACTAATCAACCAAACTATCAAGAACTTGGATTGATTTTTGTGAACTTTGGAGTCAAGGCATATCACGGTATGTTTGCAAACTTCTCAATGCTACTCAACAAAGATGAATACACAACCAATATGAGGTGGGAAGAATCCCCAATCGGCCCAATTGAATATATAGACAAAAGTGTTTATTTATTAGCATGGAAAACACTATCGACTAAATATAATGACGGAGTTTATTAAGTGAGGTGACAGTATGACGTTTATCTGTACACTATGCAGTCCAAGGACAGTGCATGTCAGCCACGTACTGTTGGTAGAGCATATCAAGCAAAAACACACTGCTACAAGTATATACTACTATGAGGAAGTCAAAACTTCCTGACTCACATTGACAACTTTGTCGCTATGATGTATAATATTGGTATCATGGTAAGGTAGGCAATCAAATGTCTTTCATTGAACTCCATAATTCTGGCCAGGATCCAGCAGTCGTTGAACAGTATGGTATTTGGATAGAGCAACAGATACTTAACGACGCTCGTCCTCACCAAATACACGCATATACTACTATGTTTGATGAAGTAGTAAGAGGCTTCGTCACAGTGCACTATGATACTATGCTTGAGACTTGGTACTTTATTCTAACAGCATGGGGCGTAGAGGAGAATGAGGAGATTAAGCTAATACTAAGAGGTCAGCTATAATGCCAGGTAAGTATAAACCTAAAGTGCATCTTGAGTGGCCCACTGAGTCGCAAGAAGCATTGTGCGGAACAAGGCCAGTACTGACAGCAGACTACCATGCAGTAACATGCATCACTTGCATCAACATGATGTTTCAGTATAATATCAATAGGAGGTATGATGTCTCAGTTTAGTCCAACTAACGTAGCTCTTGTTGAAGCTGCACTTGAGGCCACAGATTGTAGTTGCCATCCTGATACTGGAACTGTTAAGACCTATAATGGTTGGAAGGAGTTCGATAGACAAGTGCACCGAGGTGAGAAAGCATTGGTATCAGTGCCAACCTTTATCGCTACTGAAGATGACAATGGTAAAGTTAGCACCAGACCTTGGAAAGCCCATCTATTCTGTGAGTGCCAAACAATGAAGCTGAATAAAAAGGAGTAGCATGAGTGACATGAACGAAGAATACTATGAATTTCAGCGGCAGTTAGATGGGCAGCTATACAATAGTATACTACTTAACTACGCCAAGGATGACTGGACAGAACAGCGACTACTCTGGTGTGAAGAGGAGCAGCAGTTATATAACTACCCTGACTATCTTGACCATACCTACGACTTAGTACGGGACTCTCTGATACAAGACTAGGATGAAATATAATACGTAAAGGATCACTCCAGACATGAAGCAATCATCGCGAAGCAGACCATTGGTACAGGCACTTCCGCTGGAATCTTCAAACTTCGAGAGTCGCGCGGTTTCACCATTTCTTGAGATGGGCGCCTATGAAGCACTTTGGGAACACAAGGATGCTTCATTCAAAACACTTGCAAAACGATTTGCCACGATGCCGGGCGCGATTCCTTCTTACTTTGTGGAAGAAGATAAAGCCCGAGAGTTCGCTGGATTTGTATTGAGGCGCTTTGAAGAGGCGAACATTGGCCGTTTTGGAGTTCTGGTACACGGCGCCGGCGAGTACCCAGAACGTCTGCAAGATGCAACCTATCCTGTGGAGCTTCTCTATTTCCAGGGTTGGTTAGATCTCGTATCCTCACGCTCAGTTGCCGTCGTAGGAACAAGAACGCCATCCCCGGATGGAATCGTTCGTACACGTCAATTGGTGCGGGAACTAGTAAAGGACGACATTACTATTGTATCGGGTCTAGCCGCGGGTATTGATCGTGCTGCTCACGAAGCCGCAATCGATCAAGGCGGGCGTACAATTGCTGTGCTTGGTACCCCACTTTCCCACAATTATCCAAAGGATAATGCGAGCTTACAAAGGCGAATCGCCGAAGATTTCCTGGTCATTAGCCAAATTCCAGTGGTGCGCTACGAGTCTCAGGATTATAGGCTAAACCGATTCTTCTTCCCTGAGCGGAACGCTACTATGTCAGCCCTGACGGAAGCCACGGTCATAGTCGAGGCTGGTGAAACCTCCGGGGCTTTGGTGCAGGCCAGAGCAGCCATCGCACAAGGGAGGAAGCTTTTCATCCTGGACAGTTGCTTCCGAGATCTTCGTCTCAAATGGCCTGCAAGGTTTGCTGATCAAGGCGCCATACGAGTAACAGACTATGACGACATCCGGCGGTATATTTCCTCAGAGACTGACTAAAGTCGACCATGTCTGCAACTACAAATACTAGAAACTATGATTGACTATCAACCTGAATACTTAGATATACTTGAGTCTACACAGGTACAGTTCGGTAAATCTCTATACTGTTATCGTATCATTAGTACTCCTATGTCAGTGACAGACCCAGACTTTATAGAATCTAGAGAGATGGTACTACTATGTCCTGTTTGTGACTATGATGATGTAGCACGACTAAGCTTTAGACGATTCATAGTTTGGAAGTGTAATGTGTGCGACAATGTGTTTAACTACTTATTTCTAGGACAGCTACTTGAACCTGCCACTCGATAAGCTTCGTGCTAGCATCCTCAGTGACCGTAGAGTTAAGCGGCCATCATATCAGCATGATGACTTATCTACTACTATCACCTATCCTGACATATTTCCTAAGACAGCTAAGATGAAGTACCTTGAACTTAAATACAACATGGCAGTTGAGCTTACTATTTTCAATGGTAGTTTAGATGATATAGTAAGACTAGTTAACTATGAAATAGATAGAAGCACAATATCTCGTTGGAGAAGGCACGTACTACGCTATGTGATGTTTAATCAGGTAAGAGGCGAGGGAGAAAAGTGATAGCTAAATCTAAGATAAGATGAGAGTCTGCGAGATAAAGAGCAAGATCCATAGTACGCTCTGGGCCTATCCTATGAAACTTTTATACGCCTTAAAAACAGGAGGAAGCATGGTTCAACCTATTTCAGTTCAGTACCTAACTGACCTGCAACAACGTGTGGCAGAGCTAGAACTCGCAATTCATAAGGCTTTAATCTCATATCTGTGCTATGGGCCTAGTGGCACTATGATAGATATGCTACGTAAGGTTGCTGGATGGCAGGAGGATGAGGCAATGCACTACGAGGAGGTGACCTGATGCCAGAGCTTGGCAAAGCATCCCCCTTCGTTAAGTGGGTAGGGGGTAAGCGCAGCATCATCAGCGATCTAACGCGTCGTCTTCCCACAGAGCGCACTCGATATTGGGAGCCATTTGCTGGAGGCGCAGCCCTCTTCTTTGCCGTGCGTTCGTTGTTCACCGACTCATTTCTCTCTGACTTTAACCTGGAACTCGCTATGGCTTATAACGTAGTCAAGCGGGACCCGACAGCTCTCATCGCCAAGCTGGAGGAACATGCCAAAAAGCATAACGAGTCCTATTACTACAAGGTCAGGGAGCAGCACAGCCTGCAAGACCCCATCGCGGTTGCTGCCAGATTCCTGTACCTGAATAAGACCTGCTACAACGGTCTGTACCGAGTCAACAAAAAGGGTGAGTTCAACGTGCCTATCGGGAGCTACACAAACCCTGAGATCGTCCAGCGTGAGAACATCTTGCTCTGTAGTGACGCTTTTCAGAACGCTACCATAGAGTACAGGGAGTTTGATACCATCTCCCCCAGGGCTGGCGAGTTCGTCTACTTCGATCCGCCCTATCATCCTGTTAACTCCACGTCCTTTACCAAATACACCAAGTTGGAGTTCGGGGAGAAGGAACAAGCCCGACTAAGGGACTTCGCCTTGACGCTGCATAGGCAGGGTGTCCAGGTTATGCTATCCAACTCCGATACCCCTCTCATTCGTGAACTCTACAAAGCCAATGTGTGGCATCTCTCCACCGTCCAGGTCCCACGCAACATCAACTCGAAGCCTTCAGGGAGAGGGCCAGTCAACGAACTTATTATCACCAACTATGTTTCATTACTCTAATGTCTAAACTTGCATCACGGCCTACATCTCTACCATCTATTACTCACTGCTTATCTACTTCACATGGTACACTCTTCCTTACGACTACATTCAAAGGCAAAGGCAAACGAGCTAAACCTTTTGAAATCTTTGGCTCAATAGGTAAGTCTGGCCAGTGCGATAGAGCTACCATTGAAGCTGTATGTAGACTAGCATCTCTACACTTACGCAGTGGAGGTAATGTAGCTCATCTAATAGATCAGTTACAGGGCATCACTTGTGAACCTATGTGGACTGAAGGCACACTAGTACGTAGTATACCAGATGCAATAGCTTGGTCATTAAAGCATTTTACGAAGGAGAAGTAATGATAGAAGTAATAGCTAACATATATGACTATCCCCTATGACCTTATCTGTGTATCTACTAACGATACTATTGGAATAGTTAAGCTTACGCCGCTTTTACATAGTCACTGTCTATTCACATAACATCTGTTTGCAATACTTATATGAGTAACATACACTCCCGTTCACACCGTCTATTCACTATATCTGATCTATTATCTTGGTCTCCACCACCTATCACCAGCATTATCCATAGTGGCGTACTTAATACTAAAAGTCGTTTACTAATCTTTGGTGATGAAGGCACTTGGAAATCTATGCTAGCTATGCATATAGCTCACTGTATCTCACGGGGCAGTCATTTATTAGGCTTTAACACAACGCCATCTAATGTACTTAGGCTGCAAGTAGAACTGCCTCAATATAAGGATCGTGAGCGCAATGAGAAGTACTGTATCGCTAGTAAATCTATCTATATTGCAAAGCATCGCAAGTATGTACCAGTAACAGAACTTGACTTAGCTAACTTAGATGCTACTGCTACTACTTATGCTTATCCTCCTACTGTCATTAATCGCACTGAGCAGTTCATTCACATAGATGAATCTAGCGGGTGGGAATCACTTAAACAAGACATTGAAAACTGTGTCACTTACTTACCTGCTGCGCCATTGGTAGTAATCCTCGATCCTCTCTATAAAATGTTCAATCGGGATCTTAATAATGAAGTAGATGTTAAACCTTTGCTAGATAAAATGGATATACTTATGGACTCTGTTTCCTCCATCTCTGGTATATCCTTCATCATCATACATCATACTAGGAAGGCACTTACTACTGACAAAGGATTACCCGTAAACCTTGGTAGCCAAGATGCTACTGGTAGCCGAGCTCTTGTACGTTGGTGTGATACTAATCTCCGTATAGACCCTGTGCCTAATGACAATACTCTAACTCGTATGAAACTTACATTTACTAAATACCGTAATGCCGAAGACACACTACCTACCATTACCCTCAAGTGGAATAGAACTACTCTACATCCACAAATCATCTCACGTACAATACCAGTAGATGATAACGATGAGGAGGAGATAGAACTACGTGGCGATTCACTAATGGAGGAACTAGAATGAGCACAACTTTAATTCTATTTTGTCAATGTGGAACAGCACTACTATCAGCTGAATCTAACTCTCCTGACTGGCTATCACCTACTGTAATGCTACAAGTTATCAATAGCCATGTCTGCAAGAAGGCTAAAAGATGAGGAAAGGATTAGTTAGTAGCACTCAGTAGCACAGCTCATGTATAATTTGAAATCATTATGGTCTGTATCATATCAATAATACCCATATACACACCCAGGAGGTAATTAAATATGTCTGCAGATTATACTAATAGTGAAGCATATAGAATAAGTAAAGAGGCTGAGTATTATATATCTAACAAACTTAAAGCCTTTGGATTTAAGATCGAGGATATTAGCGAAGAACTATTCGGCCAGTATCATTCTCCCTTTGATATACTAGCCTCCTGTGATGGTTACTCATTTCTGGCAGATGTAAAAGTTAGAAGCTCTAACTCTTTCATACCCATACCAATCAATCGTCTTATAACGTATAAAATCTACGCTCCGCACACTCCAGTAGATGATCGCATACTCATATTTCACACTCTTAAAATTAGTGCTATTGATATATATATATCTATATTTGATGTAGAAAAATTATGCTACACAATAGGCCCATACTATGCAGTTGAAAGATACTTTACTGAATCTCTAGAAGGACTTAGACAAATTCTATACCGTAACAAATATATAATATGAATATACAGATCATATAGATTTCAAATTATACATAGTGCGCAATAGCATAATCACCATTGACATCTTATTCACTATGTGGTATACTGATAATATACAAAGGAGGTGAAAGATAGAATAGACCGTATTGTTAATAGTTGGCGTAGTGTTTACATTGCAAATAATAGTAATATACCTTACACACAAAGGAAGGAAGTAACAGATGACTACAGACCAGGACAGACCCCTATCAACACGTAACCTTATTGATACATCTATGGGGCCGCTCAGAAGATTCACTGGTATACTAGATAGTATGCCCGTAGAACTGAAAACATATGAAAACGAAGGGCAAGCACCTCGAACATCAAAACAGATCTCGCTTAATGTACGAGATATTGAAGTGCTTGAATCTATAGAGCCTTACCATTTTCCTATCTACACTATCCAAATTAACCAGTCAGATAGGAAGAAGTCTAAGTGGGGCGTACTAGGTGAATCCTTTAACATAGCGGTGGATAGCGCACTCACACCTAACCAACTAAATCCATCAAGCTCAACCTACATCAAACCTCAAGACCGTATGGATATACCAGCTGCTATAGGTAAGAAAGTAGGCTTTGTAGTAGCTGATGGTATAGATGGTAGACCTCAGCCACCCACACTCTATAATGGTAGAGAGGACGCACCTACCGCAGCATGGATGATCTACTTAGTAGATGGAGCATCAGCCACAGGTAATAGCTCAGCTAAAGATGATGCTATAGCTATGCTAGATGGTAAGATTCTATCTGACTTCAATTCAGCTGCTATGGCTAATGCAAGGATCAGATCAGATGTAGAACTACTGCAAGCTATCAGCAAACCACTAAGTGCTGAAGATTCGTTTGCTAATATATTAGTGGCAACTGGTCAGTTCACCAAAGATGAGAATGGAGTTTATCGCAAAGTATAGTTAGTAGTGCTGGTGGCGGAAAAACAGATACGCTAATTGAGTCCAGTATAAAAGGTTTTGCTTAAGCGCTAATTCTGGTATGGCGCATCCCAGGTAGGGGGAGGACTATGCCGATGCCTACGTTAGTACCGAAACCTGGGCCAGCACTATTGAAAGGATTAAGTAGTCATGGAGACCAAAGATGGAGCGAGTTGAAAATCCTGAGCTGCAACGACTAGCAGTTAGATGGTTAGCGGACAAGTATAAGATACTTGAGACTCGTGAACCTAACCATCTTAGTACCTACATGTACTGTAGAACAAAAGCATTTCTCGATCAGCAACAAACAATAGAGCCTACAGAAGAAGAAATACTACTGTTTGCTCTTGGCTATGGGCTACAAGATGTACTCATGCCACCTAATGCAGATACACCTGTCCTAGAACTAGAGGGCATAGTATACAGACCCGACATAACTTTCGTAGGTAGCGATCAGTTAATTGAGGTCAAAACTACCCGCCGCAGTGCCAAGAAGCACTATGAACCAAAGGCAATATCAGACTCTTGGCTCATGTATATGTTAGGCGGTTGCAAGATACAGGGTACTAATACCTATGACTTAATAGTCATCTACCTTATGGGTAACTATTCTCCGCCATTTCCTCAGTTGTATGCTGATACAATAACCTTTACGTTTGAGGAGATTGAACTCAACTGGGCTACCATTAAAGAGCGTAAAGTAGTGCTTGATACAGCACTTGAGTCGGGTATAATGCCTGTAGCGTACGAACATTGCGAACCTTGGGAGTGCAAAGGATGTAGATATGTACTGCTGTGCGAGGTGCTAACTAGAGAGGGGCTAGCTAATGGAAGTTAAAAACGGTACTCTTGAGGAGATGTTTAATGGATGATTATATAGGTGTTGTAGTAATCTGTGGTGATGAGGGCGCACTTAAGACTACTGAGGCTCTGTCCTTCCCACAGCCCATAGTCCACTTTGACATAGATGTAGGTGGATATAGACGAGCAAGCTGGCGCATTAACACTAGTAACATCAAGTCTAAGTCTTATCCTAAGCCTATACAGTTAAATAAGCTAATGGGTAGTATCACGGATAATGCTAGTACTCGTATTCAAATACCTAAGAAGGTTGAGGGTATGAAAGAACTCTGGCAAGATATAGTTACAGACTATGTAGCAGCCTGCCAAGACCCTAGCGTTGCAACTATTGTACTTGATTCATCTACTGTCCTATGGGTAATCTGCCATATGGCTTACTTACAGGAACTACAAGAGAAGCAACTAGCACAGCATAAAGGCCCTAACGCATTTGACGAGAATAACTACCGTGAGAGACTTCAACCTATAGAGTATAGTCAACCTAATGATAGAATGAGGTCACTCATCAACACATCTCGAAGCTTTATCAAGAACTTAATACTTACTCATTACCCTACCGATGAGTATGGTGTAGTGCCCGATGGACATGGAGGTATGACTGAAGGCAAGACAGGTACTAAAGTACTAGATGGATTCAAAGAGACAGTGAAACTAGCTGATTTAGTCATGTGGAATAGACTAATGAAACAGTCTAATGGTACTAATATAGTAGTGTCCAAAATTACCAAGTGTGGCTTAGCAGGCATGGGACTAACAGTAGTAGGCGATGAGATTGAGGCCAGCTACGAGAGTCTAGTTAACCTTAGAACTATGATGACGGCACTAGTAGAGGCATCCAATGCCTAATCTCTATACTGCTGGTAAATCTACTATGATAGCCTACTCACTCGATGGTGGCGGTGGTGCATCGCAGCCTCTACCTGAGAATGAGTACTCAGATATGGAGGCAGAGTACATTGCTATTATCTATGGGCTTAACAACTACTACCTTGCTTGGAATAGAGAGTTAGACGAGCGGCAGGCTACTATGGATACCGAGCAGTTTAGTGCCATAGGTGAAGTTGAATTTGCTAAAGCACCAAAGCCATCAGTATTTACACGCAGACCATTACCGCCGCCTGTACTAGTGATATGTAGTAGAGAGATAGTTGTAAAGCACTTATCAGATCAACTATTCACAGTTAGCAGCAGAATACACCAGCTGATTACTCAGATATGGAGGCAGTGTGGCAACATAGATATTAAGTTTGAGTGGATAGAAGATAGTAAGAATCCAGCAAGGAAGATGCTGATATAACTAATATAGAAAGGAAACTGATGCGACCCACCTTTGATAGGACATTTTTAGACGTAGCAGAGATCATATCCCGTAGAGCTACCTGTCCCAGAGCTAGAGTAGGCGCTGTTATCACTATTAACAATAGGATAATAGCTACTGGCTACAATGGTGCGCTATCTAGTGAAGAACACTGTGATGATGTAGGATGTTTGATAGATGAGCCTAGTGGAGATCATTGCCAAAGGGCTATACATGCTGAGATGAACGCAGTAGCACAAGCTGCTAGAGTAGGTACATCTATCACAGGTGCAACGTTGTACTACTGGGACTCAGGTAATAGAAGTACAATGAACTGTTTCAAGTGCTGGCAACTTATGAGATCAGTAGGTATAGTTAGAATAGTAGATAGAGATGGGCATGAGTGGAAATGACTAGACAAGATATTATAGTAGCTCTATTAAGAAGGAGTATCTAATGATTATCAATCTTGAAAATAGAACTATGGACATTGAGGATAGAGATGTGCACTACTTTATGCGAGCATACCTTGCCAACTATATGTATATGTCGAAGAATATACTACCTGACAAAGTAGTGTTCCCACTATTTGACACTATACCTAATGGCAAGGGAGGTATTATACCTATAGAGTGGGCACCTTATTTTGATCCAGCTGCCGTAGAGATCAGACTAGATGGTAGTAATATACCCGAAGCTACTGAAGAGCATTTAGAGATATTAGAAAAGAAGGAACAGGAGATAAAGAGATTAAAGGTAGAGCTAGCAGCAGCTCTTGAGAGTACTAATGAGGCTTCTGTGGTGCCTGCTGAGGATCCTCCTAACCTTAGCACACTTGTTGATACACCGTCTACTTATGTCGGCCCACCTATCAATCTTGAACCAACTATGCCACCTGGAGGTGATATAGGCCCAGGTGCAGTAGTAGATGATATGGGTAGTAGAGACATTATGGCTGATAGAAACATATCTCGTGACTTAAGAGATGATCCAGATATAAATGAGGACGAGCAGAGAGATTTAGATCACGAAATAAAACAGGAATAATACTATGATGCTTGTTGACCTAAATGAACCTGATAATATGTTTAAGCTAATTAAACAATCTATACCTGTGGAGTTAGATAACCTTAATATGAAACACATGAGCGATATATGGTTTGCTAACTACACTGGTAAGTCTTTCCAATTTAGCCGCAAGCAGACAGGTGAGCTGATAGGTAATATAGATGAAGCTGAAGATCAAATTAAGGACTACTATGACCAGGCAGATGAAAACTTTCAGATAGTAGAAGGACTAATGCTACCATTTCCACTAAAAGGTATAACAGTATCTGAACATACTACAGATAGTGTGTCTACTAGATCACTTGGCACTAAAGTATATTGCTACCGAGTAGAACCTAGTGGACATATAGCTAGAGGACATAGCTTCTCTGCTATTACAATGGCTATGTACTACGTGTGGAAACATAGACTGGCCCAATGTGGAGTAGTTACATATGAGACTGCTAACTATGTAGAGACTGCCAGATTGTTAGTAACTATTTATCGCAATGAGCAGAAGCCACCTGAGGAACATAGCACACTTAAACGTATTATCAAACCAAGGATTACTATATCCAAGCCAGATCCATTTGTTAAAGCACTGATGTATCTTAGTCAGGCATATGAGCTTGACATTGGCGAGGTAAGAGCTAAAGCATTAGCCAATAGATTCGCCAATGTATTCGATCTAGCTATAGCTAGCACATCCGACATTACAGACACAGAAGGAATAGGTAGGAGGATTGCAGAGAAGTTAGTAGTAGCACTGAGAGGAGAAGTATGAATATTGAAAGTATAATATAGCTAACAATATTAGGAATAGGATGTAGTCTAATATTAGGAGGTAGTATTGTCCAAAGTATTTGCGCAAGAGTATGAACTCAACAACCTGGGTTGGACTAGGTTTCCAGATGACAAGCACTATAGAAAAACCATCTTTCCTGCCGAAGCTAGTCAACATCCAGCTAAGGCCAATATTTATTTAGTACAAGCCATAGTAGAGTATGTATCTGACCCAGGTGATGTGCTACTTGACATTATGTCTGGTACTGGTACTTTGATGGTAGCTGCACTAATAGATCGAACTGTAATATGTATAGAAATTAGTGAGAAGTTTCACAAAATGCAGCTAGCTACACTAGAGAAGCTAGAGTTAATAGCACCAGGCATTAGTGGTAATATATCCTGCCTTAATTTACCTTGCCAAGTATTCCTGCCTATACCTAACTATTGTAATCATATTATATTCAGCCCGCAGTACGCTGGCATAATGAAAACAAAAGGTACAGACAAGTGGAATAAAGAGACTGGATACGATTTCGTTGAGTATAGTGCACAACCTATGAATCTAGGTAATATGTCCGAGTTCCTCTGGATGCATGAGATGGCGAAGGTATATGAGAAATGCTATGACTCTATAACATCAGGCGGTACTATGACACTTATTATTAAGGATCATATTAGTACTGGCGAAAGAGTAGAGCTAACACATATAGCTATAGATTCATGTATAGCAATAGGATTTAAGTATAGTCCTAGTGAGCATTTCAAGTGGGCAGCACCAGGTATGCCATATACTGCTGCTAGAAGAGCTAGAGGTGAGCCAACTGTGGACGATGAGGATATAGTAGTTTTCCGAAAGGACTAACATGACTGTTACATATTATGGTCCTGGTGAGTCTAAAGAACGTTTTCAGCACTGGATAGATAATCCTCCAGCAGCTATTGCAATTGATGTAGAGACTATTAGCATCACTGAACGTATGCCTATTGGGTTTGCTATAGCTTTCAATGCTAAAGAGGCTATATACTTTCAGGTATATCCAGAAGTGCCAAGAGAGTTAGAGTTACTACAGTCTATCATGTGCAACCCTAAAGTACGCAAAATTGCACATAATATAGTGTTCGATCTTGGTGTACTACCTATGATACCGCACTTACACAATGTAGATCGTAGTAACATCTGGGATACGAATATAGCTGCCAGGTATCTAGGCAAAATAGATACACATCTACAATACTTAGCAGAGGAAGAGCAGCTGCCTATAGAAGTTACTGCTGTTAAGGATGTATTAGGTTCTGGCAAGACTATGTTGGATATACCTGCAGACGTTACAGCTGATAAGTGCCAGCGAGATGCTAGAGCTTGTTTCATGTTGTATGAACAATATTTACCAGAGATAGAAACTCGCTACAAGTCCAGCTTTGATATTGACATGAAAGTCATACCATTGATGATAGACATGAGTCAGCACACATTACGATTAGACAGACAAGCCAGAAGTGATCTAGCTGATAAATACGCTGACGAAGTAGAGTTCTACAAAAAACAGGTTCGGTTATTTGGGGTAGAAAAGCCTGGCAGTAATCAGCAGGTAGGATATATACTAGCATCTAGAGGTAATTTTCTACCATTTACTAAGGGTAAGAGGCAGCTGTCTACTTCCGAAGCTAATCTAGAATTCTTAGATGATCCTATGGCAGCTGCTGTATTAGGATACAGACAGTCAGTTAAATTTAAGTCTACATATCTAGACCCATTAGCTGATGTAGATAGATTTACCACCGAGTACTATTTAGATACTAATGTAGGTAGATTTAATAGTCGCAATAGAAATATACAGAACATACCTAAAGCAGCTAGACATATGATACTGCCAGATAATAGATACTTCACCAGTGCCGATTATAGTCAGGAGCATTTATATATACTTGCTCACATGAGTGGAGATAGAGAGATGCTAAGAATATTCAAAGACGGAGACGATATACATGTAGCTACAAGTGAGCGTATGCACATTAGCAGAGATTTAGGCAAGACACTTAACTACGCTATTCCTTATGGAGCCACAGCTAAAACAATATCTGAGCGAGCTAGAATTAAAGATTTAAGTAGTTGTAATAGATTACTAGACTACTGGTTCAGAACATATAAGGGCGCTGCCGACTGGATTCAATACGCTCAGAGGGAAGGGCTGCGTGATGGTTGGACACTACCGACACTATTCGGTAGGAGAATAAAGATACAGTGTGAGCGTGAAGACGCTATGAAGAGGAAAGCTGTTAACTATCCTATATTAGGCAGCGATGGTGAAGTCATCAAACGAGCTATTATAATGTGCAGTGAAAGAGGACTAGCACCACCTACACTAGCCATAACTATACACGATTCGCTAGTGTTCGACGGTTACGAGAGCATACCACTAGAAGAGACTGGCAAAGCAGATATTGAGGCAAGGACAGAGTTACAAGCTGAACTAGAAATGATTCCAGGATTTAGAGTGCCGATGGAAGTTAAATTGAGTAGTACGTGGATATAGCTTGCTCCACCATAATCGCATACGTTGACGATACATGGCCTCTAAATTCAATTCCATGTTATACCATTACCCATATACCCATAGTGGTGTATACCCCCGCATAACAACGCATATGGCATTGCGCTAACGTGTATTTTTATGAATACCGAGATTGTGACGGCATCTGTCTAATAGCGCTGCTGCTAAAGTCACCTATGTACTGTTTCCTATCACGCCAGATTGTCCAAGCCTCATCTCTACGTACAGTTGCATCTTCACTAAACTTGCTAGCTAGAGTTAGATTATGTACAGCGGCAGCTGTATACCTATCCGCTTCAGCGATATGTCTATCTATCTGAGCCAGTTCATTATTAGACTCGGCTATAAAAGCATTAACAATACTCAACCGACCTGATGCTTCAGCAACATATGCATTAGCATTAGCTATTCTGTTAGTAGATTCGGATATATATCTATCTGCTATTGCCATTCTTTGATTAGCTTCAGATATACGGGAGTTTGCCAGACTTGTGCGCTCCCTAGCTTCCGTTATAAATCCACTAGATATACTAGCATATGTAGCTGCCTGTTCTATATATGTCCTAAGCCTATTCATACATTCGCTAGATTCGGCTAAGTAAGAGTTAATTTTATCGACTTTAGCACGCTCAATAGATAGAGCTATTCCAGCTGCTTGTACTCTTCCTACAGCCTCTGCTACAAAGCCTGATGCTATTCTACCCCAACCATCAGCCTGCTCAATATAGCTGCGAAGATTACTAAGTCTCTGAGCTGCACCCTGCACAAAGGCAAGAGCAGCATTAGTACGAGCAGCAGCATCTTGAGTATAGAAGCTACGATCACGCTCGTGCGGTGCGAGGAGAGCTTCAGCAGTAGTTCTTGCATATAAAGCATAGACTTCAGGTGTGCGCTCATTCTCGCCACCTACTGATATGGTATTTAGCATACTATCGCCAGTATCTAAATATGCTTTCACATCTGGCTTTGTGCCACCATCTACGTAGTTAGTGCTACCCATATATCTATCTCTAGTAGAATCAGCATTAGTTAGATCAGTAGCTACATCATCTAAATAGTCATTCTGTGCGTCAAGATCAGACAGTAGTGCAGTACGCAGTCCAGCTATATCAGTAGTTATTTTAGTAAGCCAAGATTTATTGTCCTCACTTGAGTTATCCTCTAAGTAAGTTGGTACTTTTTCCAGCGCTGTAATAGCTTTACCTAAGGAGGTTGCTACATCAGTGAAGTCAATACCACCTATATTGGTGTGTGCTGCCGCTACAGCTATAGCCGATGCTGTACGTAGACTAACTATGTCGGTAGCAATTTGAGCCAATAATGCTTTTGTAGACTCAGTACCGCCAGCTAAGTATGTATCTACTTTGTCTAGTGCAGATGTTGAATCACCAATAGCAGTTACATAAGCATTTAAGGCAGTATCAGCATCAGTTAGATAGGTCCTACCAGAATCACTGTTTATTTTAGCTAGAGCCGTAGCAGATGCTTCAGCTTGAGTCACCGCAGCTTCTAAGGCAGTACCCATACTAGTAGCATGAACACCTACTTGAGCTAGGGCTGTAGTAATTAAAGTGTGGACGGCACTTATATTGCCTAAAGCAGTTCTTGCAGATGCAAAGTCAGTAACTGCCTGTTGACCATACTTCTGCGCATGGATGTATAGTGCATAAGCACCAGATGCTAGTAGCACAGTATTCTCTAGAAATGTTGGGTAGCTACCTGCACTAAATATAGTAGGCGGCTGATGAGCTGCGTTATAGTAGACAGCAACATGTCTATCCTCGTCCATCGGTGCCTGCTCATCATGTTCGCCAGCACCAGTGATAGTTAGTACTCGACCCCACATATCCCAGACAACATGATTCTGAGGTATATTACCTACAGGATATATTACATGCTCAACTCGGATGAGGTCTGGTAGATCATCTAAATCAAGCCACAGCTGACCTATAGTATATGTGACATTTATAGTGTCGGCAGCAGTTATGTCTCCCCCAGAAATAGCTTTGAGTCTTCCATTAGCATAGTCTATTACATAGTCAGTATCTCGTACTCTAAGGGTTGCAGCGGCACTATAATCTCTTACTACTTCACTGTTATATTTTATAGGTTTGTTAGTAAGTTGCACCCAAACATCTGTGTACACTCCTATACCTATATCAAGCACATCACCTGCATCTAGAGTACCAGATATTTGATCTAGCTCTACCTCATGAACAGCCTTAAACTCTTTAATTCCTGTTTGATCTAGTCCATTACCAAAGTGGAAAGATTCCTCTATAGCTTTATCATCAGAACCTATACCTTTAACTATGATAGTAAAATTAGTAATCGACTCGTTAGCATCAGTGATAAGAACAGTAACTACTCTTGGTGAGGCTGTTCCTATTGACCCCGATGCTAAAGTAAAAGTATCTCCTGCAACCATGTTTTGTAAAGATTGATTATCTACAAGTAAATCAACGTCTGTAGAATCAGGACAACTAGCAAATTCATTTAATACAGTAAACTGCAAACTCTTTTCAAATATCTTCTCTAGTGGCAGCATGCGGCTAAGATCAGCTACCGCTCTTTCTACACTACGGTCTAGTTCGGCATTTGACCACAGAGAGCCAGTGTCACTAAGATCAGTACGTAGATCAGACCTAATTTGTAATAGACTCTTGTTTCCCATTTAGTATCTCCTTGTTAACATGACCATTTTGATGGGCTAGTATGTAGAGTCTGTGCTCTATGAGTATTTTAATAACCTGATCTACTCCATCTACAGTGTTTAGACAACCATCTATTTGTGGCGAATCACTGTCAGTAATCATTACATGTAGACTATGAATTTCCATGATACTCCTAACTTAAACATACAAATAGAGTGAGTGTGCTACCCGCACCTGCTGCAGCAGTCTCGGCTTTACCTAATACAACACCTTTTTCAATATAAGATGTAATTGTGTGCGTATGGTATTCTCCTCCTACAAGTACCCTATCACCAGCAGCGGCGTCATCTGTCTTTTCGTTAATATGGGTATGTGTAGATGCAGGTATAGTACTAGGACCACCAGTAGGAGTATTAGTTGTATGCGTATGAGTTTGATCAGCTACTAGATCAGTAGTGGTTGGAGCACCATCTACATTATGAACATGTGATTGGCTAGCTACATTAACAGTACCGCCACCACTATTATTATTAGAAGCTGATTGTGAGTGAAAGTGTGACCCTCCATTGGTCTCACTTGTGAGCTGTTGTGTATGTGTATGTGCTGCTGTATTTGGCACAGTCTCGGTAGCTGATGGTGAACCTGAATTACCATGCTCGTGCGTAGACAGACCTACATTAACAGATGCTGTTGCTGTGGCTGGTACTGTATGAGTGTGATTAGAGCCAGCTACAGTAGTATTATCAGATGTTGCTCGGGTTGCATCTTGATCATGACCATGTGCGCCTACAGCAACATTAGTTGTAACAGATGGAAAATCCGTACCTCCTGTATGATCATGGTTATTATCTACTTTTATAACTCGGCCCGCTGTACCAGCAGCTTCACATAAATCTCCCGCAGCTATTACACCATCAGCAGTTACACTAACAGGTCCATAAACAACTATCTTTATAAGATTACCTGACGTAACAGTCTCACTAGCTACTCCTATAACCTTAGATATGTTTGCTGTGGCTGCCTTACTTACTGTACTAGCGCTTGATATGTATACTGCATTGCCTTTAGTAATATTCTCTCCAGCTGTATAGACACGGAGAAGTGGTAGAGGAGCAGTTTCTACTCCCTGTACACCCATTAGAACTCTACGACCTAGTAATAGGAAAGATGAGTGAGGAGGTATACCAGTCAGATTACGCACCTAGAATATCCTCCTGAAGAGCCGTACAATAAAGTTGGGAAATTCTATTGCCTCCGTCACGGGTAATGGATATGAGCGATCACCAGGCTCAGGCTCAGGCTCAGGCTCAGGAGGATTAAGAATACTTTCCTGAAGCCGCTTATAATAAGGATCAGTAGGAGGAAGACCACCAGGCATTATATCTTCCATTTCCGTAAATAGACCCGAAGGATCATCACGACGTAGTATAGTAGGTATATCCACATGGACACCTGGGGGAGGAGTATCACCAGTCCCGATGCCAAATAGTTCTGCCTTTTCAAGTTGGCTTTCAGAATACATACCAAGAGGTAGTGGCACAGGTACTGTACTAGGTCTAATCACAGGTGGTGAAGCTGGAACTTGTTGCGTAGGATCTAGCCTAAACTGTGGATGAGGGTGTTGTTGTACCAATTGGGAACCTACCTGGCCAGGAAACATTCCTGCTAAGACATCTACTGGTGGGGTAATTGCGGATTCCTCAAAATCTGTGAATACTATGTGAGCAGCACCCGCAGCTCTAGCTACATCTCCAGTCACACTTTGGCCACCTAGAGTTATCTGTAGACGATAGTATCCAGGACGATAAGTATGCTTTAGACCACCTACCCGTACAGTGCCATCAGACGGATATACATTTTGAGAGACTCTATTGTCAGTGAATGTAAGTTTATCAAGTAATTCTACAGCACAGTGATGAGGCACTAAACCTATACCTACCACAGATTCGGCCTTTATTTTGGATAGTAGTGCTGCTGCTATCAAGTCTGCGTCAGCTTCAGTACCTACATCAGGTGCAAGAAATAATGCTGCTATCTCAGAGTAAGCACCAACACTAGTAGAATCAGCTGCATCTCCAGTAACAAAAGTACTCTCATGCCACAACCCGTCAAGTCCAGCATTAGCATATACAAGAACTCTATTAGGTATGTGTATTATACTACGATCAGTGTATGAGTAGAACTGCGGTGCTGAGTCAGATGAAAATGCAAGGTCTACTGAATCAGCTGATTGTGGATAGCGTATCTCAAAGTTATTACCTGCTCTAGACCGTATAAAAGTTTTAGTTAATCTTATAAGACGGTAGAGCATACCAGCCATAAACTCAAAAGTTCCTTGGTCATTTACATCAAAGTTTAGAGAGAGAGTATCAATAATACTATCATCTTGAGCACCAAGAGGATCCAGTGTCCAAGACATTTCAGCTTCTATCAGTGCTTCGATTCTATCATAAACTGTGGTGCCTTCATAGACTCGCTGCCATTTCGGAGCGTTACCCAATCTAAGCATGACTTCTCTAAATCTACTCCACACACCCTCAAGCTCCAAGATGGTGTAGAGTTTACCAGCAGCAGACACATTCTGCTGACTCTTTACCCAGAGTCTTGATGAAGCTTTAGCTCCGCCATTAGCACCATCACCTGCATACTCATTACCTCCACTAGTAGTATCACCATAGCCAATTTCAGTCCAGTAGCCTTCTACAGAGGGCAAAGCTTTATCATTGTTACGAAGAAGTATGACAGCATAGTCATTATATACTTCTTCAACATGCTCAAGAAACAGAATTCTATTACCGTAAGTACCATCTAATGACAAGTCTCTAGTAGTGCTGCCATCTTTACTTGAAAAAACCAAATGAATGTAAGGAGTACGGGCAGCTGCAGTTTGAGCAGTATCTAAGGTACTAGCTATAGTACGCACAGTAATTTACTCAACTAATTCCTTGCTGTTTGCGCCTATCATAGCTAGCTTAGGAGACTCAGCTTTAAGCTCATCTCTCAATCGCTCAAGTAGAATAGCTTGCATTACCTTAAGTGGCCTGAAACCATGCTCAGTAACTATATTTATCATCCAGATGTAGATGTCAGTATCTATCTCTACAACAGCAAGCTCATTATTCATAGCATGGCGAAATGCCTTAATAACATGATAAGCATTGCCACTGTATTCAGGACCAAGCTTAAGCAGCTTTTTATCATCATCAGGATCAGACATTTCAGGTATAATGTCGTTAAAGAGCCAGATAACAACTCCGCCAAAGTCTAGAGTATCAAGTGGCATATCGTTAGGATCTAGCCTAAATGGTATCTTAGCTTCTCTAGCATCAGCCTTTAGCTGCTCTAATACGTCTCTTTTCCTAGTAGAGTCATGAGATGCTACTATAAAGTCTCCGCCTGTAGCAGTTTTGAATTCTGGGCTATAGTTGATAACAGTCATGAAGCCTCTCTTTTTCGAGTTTAGTACTTTACGGTCAACAGCTCTACGTGTGCGCCTATTTACCATAAGTCTATAGTTTTTCGCACCCTAGTTGTATCTCCATCAACATCAGGAGGGGTTTCGATGTTAATAATAGCTTCCATACCAGTTACAATACCACTATCTACTATGAATCTAACTGACTCTACCTGTAAGGATTCACCATACTTTGTTTGTAATGGTGTATATATAGCTGTATATAAACTTTTAACACTGTTCTTTTGCGTGTTGCTTAAAGACATATTACTCCCTACTGTAGCAGTCCTAACTCCTGTAAGTCGTCAATAATTGATGTAACAGCTTGTCTTAAGTCAAGGTTATCAGTTATTAAATTATCAATAGCTGTGGCTATTTTATCAAAGTTTACTTCTGAACTAGCTCCCCATCCTCCCGATGTAGCTACCAAATCACCAACTGCAGCGGCGACAGGATTCGCAACGGTCTTATCACCTGTACTGTATGTCTGCGTGAAAGCACCAGGACGATTAACAGGTGTAACACCGAAGAACCCTACTAAATTAGCAGCAGTAACTTTAAGTCCTGCGCCGCCAGCACCCAATCCTACATAAGGATCATTTGCGCCAGATACTCGTAAAACTTCCTTTAGACTCAGATCGTCATTATCTACTGCTCTAAAGATGTAGTAGTCGTCGTTTAATACCCCTGTGTCAATGGAGAGTGCATCAGCAATGCGTATAAACCCACTTGAAAGTAGTACAGAACCGTCAAACTCCACTGCTAGATTAAGATTGGCTGTAATTTCAGCATCTGATACATCAGTAGCCGCTACATACAACGTGCTTATCTGGTCGAGAATCGTTGCTGAGGTGCTGTTAATAACTGGAGCTAAAATGCGCAACCCAAGCCCATCTACTGGAGTAGTAATTTGTACGCCACCTGTGACCGTCCAGGTAAAGGCGTTCAAGCCCATTAGATGAAAGTGAGCACTAGCACTAGAGGCAAAACTAGGAGTAGTTGTGTCAAATTGATGGACTGTCCCGCTAGCAGCAGTGCCTGTATGGAGATTGTAGTAGTCTGTAGCTCCGTCATTGAAGGTAACAGCGTCAGCATCATTCGTAGTGAGCGTAACGTTGAAACTGGCCGTAGGGTCTACAGTAATATCACCAGATGTATTGCTGATGGTTATGTCCTGTTGGAAAGCTAGGGTAGCCCCATCAGTGCCCAGAGTCATTCTATTCGTCAAACTGCCACCATTAGCTTGTGTGACGAATTCTAGTGTAGCGGCGTCATCTGCCCCACTGCGGACAGCTCTTATTGACGCAACAGAGTCTCCTGCATTTATGAAGAATATGGAACCGACGGTAGCATTACTAGTTTGTG
>CEPX01198282.1_pt1 | contig 40199 bp, 62 predicted proteins | sample 361361 | NCBI WGS metagenome assembly CEPX01 (sample SAMEA2619974, study PRJEB7988) | marine metagenome | biome: marine biome (ENVO:00000447); feature: mesopelagic zone (ENVO:00000213) & marine oxygen minimum zone (ENVO:01000065); material: "saline water (ENVO:00002010), including plankton...
TTTAGGCGGCGGTCTCTGTGCGAAAGGCTGTAGAGATTTGACCCGCCCCTCCCCTTCTGGGGTGTATGTTCATCGTCCGAAGCCGCCGTCTTCGGTGGCTGTCTTGCGGTCGTGACATGGTTTGCACAGCGGCTGCCAGTTCTCACGATCCCAGAACAAGGTATCGTCACCTTTGTGCGGCACGATGTGGTCGACCACAGTCGCTGCGGTGATCAGGCCATTGCGTTTACACTCAGCGCAGAGCGGATGCTTATTCAGAAGCCCAACACGAGCCTTGCGCCAGCGGCCTGTGTAGCCACGCTGGTGAGCCGTTCCGCGTCGTTGGTCTTGCACCTGCTGGGCTTGCTGCTTGTGCTTGTCACAATGGCGTGTGCCGTTCTTAACCAGCGTTCCGCAACCTGCGTGTGCGCATGGCTTATAACCCACAGCGGTTAACCTCTTCGAAGTAGATCAAGAGTTCACGCTGATGTTCAGGGTGTAGCGTCACTGTCTTGCCGTCCGGGTTCAGGCCGGGCAGTGTTGGCACCGTCGGAGGGCAGTTGTTCTGCGTCGTCGTAAGGGTCGGCAGTTGGCTGCAACCTACCGAAACGATCAGACCAAGCACTAGAAGGATCGTGCTTAATCGCTTCGATACGCTTTTCATGCTGTCGTTTCCGGTAGGCATTAACGGCATCAATGATGCGATCAATAATCTGTAAAGCCAGGCGGAAGCCTCGCACTACTTCAATCCCGTTTTACTGGGCTGCTTTGCTTTTCCAACCCCAAGCGCCAGCGGTTCGATCAGCAGCTTATAGAGCTTCCCGTAAATGCGGTTATCTTCTGGCGTCTCCGTGACGTTAACCACGATCAGCGCAACAACGTGGGCAACCAGAATCCATTCAAGGATTCCGAACGAACCCAGCTTACCCAGAAGGTCAGCGATAATAGAAATAGTCTCAGGCTCCAGCACAGTGGAAGCATCAGCGCCAGAGGCGGCACCCATCAACATCAGAGCAGCGCAAAACAGAAAATAAGCAGTCATGGGTAGTCCTCAATAAAAAGGCCCGTTATTTCAGCTTCACAACCGGGAACCCCCAGTCCTCGATAGGCTTACGGGCTAATAACTCCAGATATGTGGTCGTGGGCGATAGGTAGTTGCAGGTGCGTCATCCAGGTGAATGAATCGCTGGTTACCTTTTTGACTAACACCAATACCAGTGAAACCATGCTTTAACGCCAGTTCCATCAACCGCAGTGCATCAGCACCGCGAACACGGATATCAACAGCACAACCAATTACGTGTGTGCCTGGGCGTGCCTTGTGCGCTTCGTCTTTATGGGATTGATCGCGGTAACCAGACGAAACGATCATCGCTTTGCCGTAATCAGTACGCAGAGCTTGAAGGCGATCAAGGAAAGATGGCAGCATCTTGCAACGACCGGTCTGCTTGCAACGCATTTCACGCAAACTGAAGTCTGGCCAGCATTGGCGGAAATCTTCGTCTGTCAGGTTATTCGCCATCGCGGTGATACCGTGCCTGTTCAATCTGTAGCGCCTTTACGTCGCGTTCGATGTTTTGAATGCGGGAGTCTGTCTTATGCTCGAACCGATCCATACGCAATGCCAATGCATTCACTGCGTCGTTCGTTTTACTGACAGTGATATACGTCGCAAATACTCCGATAACCAATGCAGCGAGCACCACCGACGCGCTCTGTTCGAAAATCGCAAGCCAGCGAATGCCGGCAGGCTCTTTCGTGTAACGAGTTTCAGTCGTTGGTGGTGGCGTTTGCTTTTCAGACATAAGAATAAGGTCGCGGGGTGGACGGCCCCGCTTTCGGGTCAGGACAGAGACCAGAAACAAAAAAGCCCCGGCGAAAACCGAGGCTTTAAATGCAGTTTGTGGCGTTAGGGCGTTAAACCGCCAAGATAGGAAAAAGGTACATAAAACCTCGTCAAAGGTCAACACCCAGACTGAATTTAATTACAGGTGTTTTTAAATACAGTTCTAATCACCAACAAAGCGGCCACCTTGATGCGTGCCAGCACCTGCGTGCGGATCGGCCTGCGACGGTGTTGCTGGGCTCACCTGTGACTTCAGGATATTGATGCGGCGGGATTGTCGTTTGATGATCTGGCGCATCATTCGTAGCGCCTCGTGTTCGTTCAGTGGTTCGCCGTCGGGCGGTATCCAGCCAATACCATTGCAGCCATCACAAGTGTATTCAGGATTGGTGTGAATCATCGGCTGAATCAACCCTCGCCCCTGGCAAGAGCTGCATTTGATCCATGTCTCGCGGTCGAACGTCAGGCGCTGGTCCTGCCGTGTGGTTTTCTTCATCGGTGCATTCCCAACTTCCAGAGGTTAACCAGCATTCGCCGCAATACCTCACGCGACACCCTGAAGAGCACTTAAATGTGGAAGCACCTTCGCTACCGGCCCTAAGCTCTTTTTATCCAACTCTTCACACACAGCCTGAACCATATCCGCCAGATAACCGAAGTCTCTCTGGTAGTTGCTCAGATCGATACTAAGCTGCCCGCCCGTCAGGCGTTGCACCTGTCTGGCAATATGCGCAGGCTTTCTGTATTTACGTGAACCGGTCACTGCGAGCGCGCGATAGTTCTCCATGTGAACATAAATCAGAACCTCTGTGCGCTGGCGAACGGCATCGCGCATACCCTCCCATTCAATAACGCATGACTCAGCCACCAGCATCGCGGCACCTTCTTGATTACTGCGCAGCGACGCAAAGAAGGCCGGTCCATACGACCACAACAACCAATGCCGAAGACGCTCCTGCCGTTCAACAGCAGCGATGACAATACCGGCTTCGTACCGGCTGGCGATTTTATCGAGTGAAGAAGATCGACCACCTGACACCATAGGTGTGAAGTCAGAGGTGCCGTGCAAGTCTACAGAATATGCTTGAGTGATTGCGGTTCGTGCTGAGTATGGTGTGATCATTGTCCTGCCCCTAATTGCCCTATCGGTATTCTCACACAGGTTTAAGATAATACTTAGTATCTGGATACTGTATTAACGTACAGTCATCAACCCCACAACGCCAGTAACGCAGCGTCGCGTTTATCTTCGTTGGTGCGGCCAGTCCAGCCTGTGATCTTATTGAAATAGGCGGCGTCGTTTTTGGCGCGCTTGATAGGGCCTCGAAGTGGTTTCACCTGCACAACATTCACACCCTCAGCAATCAGGCATTCCACCAACACACGCTTCACCCCTTTTACCTGCCCGACGTTCTGGGCGATCTTGGCGTGAGCTTTGGCATTAGTTCCGCCACGGTGGTATGTCGTGGAATCTGTTTCGACATCCTCGACGATAACAGTAGCGTCTTCGTGTTTTAACTCGCCCGCTAACTTGGTGACGATCTCATGAAAGGTTAAGGCGTACAGCTTTGTGAGTGTGCCGTTCTCTACTATCGCCACACCACTCTTCACCAGGTCCGGATCAATACCAACCACCAGCCGACGGTCACGATCAACGCGGGGTTTTATCGCTTGCTCTGCCATTGGGCGTACTCCTGCATGATTTCTGTTTTAAAGCGGGCGCCCAGAGTGTCGTCATTATCAAGACGGACTGACGATCCGAACTGCAGCAGGCTTTTTACTGCCTCGAGTGCAGTCTCTGTCGTATTGGCGTTGCGGCCATATTTGGCGCTGAGAAACTTCTGAAACATCTGCTCACGACATCGAGCGTGTAGCCACTGGCACAACTGCCCGCCTTTCTCTGGTTGCGCTGGCTTAACCAGATGGGCTTTCGTCATCAATTGGATAGACGCAGGGCCATTGCCTAACTGAGTGCACAAATCGACCGGCGAACTATCCACTACCATCAGAACCACGGCGCGGCCTTTATCGTCGGTGTGAATATTGCGGATGATGGCGCGGGTCATACTCCTGCCACTCCTTTTAGGTCATCGCGGATCGCGAGTAGCACCTGGCCAATATCACCCGATAACATCGGTTCCAGTTTTTCGAGAACCTGTGTCTTTAACTCAAGATCTTTAACCTCTGGCTTTTTCAGGCGTTCTTCCAGTAGCTGAAATTCAGCATCTAACGGGCTGCTCACCGACTTCTGTTTCTCGATTGATTGAATTGGACGCTCTATTTCCTTCGGAGGAGTGGATAAATACGAGTAGTGGTAGACCCCACTTTTTAACTCAATCAACTCATCTTCGCGCAAGCCTCGCACAGCCTTTCCCAACTCCTTTTGATCAACGTGAAGGGTTAGCGTTAAATCAGCAAGGCTGGCTGGACCTTGTTTAAGCTCTTGAAGCACTTTGGACTGTAGTTCTTTGACCTCATTCATCAGCAACGCCCCTCTGCAATCGCAATCACCAGATCTGCAGCGGCGCGAGCATCGGCCAACGCACGGTGTGCAGTGCCGGTAAATTCAACGCCCGCAATCTCGCAGCACTTAGCCAGCGACAAACGACGGAACCGGGAGTTTTCGTTATCCCATTCGGCGTGGTCTTTTGCGAAGTGGCGGTTGGCCAGTTCCATGATGCAGATAATACCGTCGGGTTTAGGGAATGGACCGCATTCGCCTGGCGATGGCAAGCGGAAAACAGTTTGACGTATCAGTCGCTCATCAAATACCAAGTTGAACGCGGTGTAGAACTCATCGCCTCTATTCTTGCGGTGCAGGGTTTCCAGCACGTCACCGAAATATTCACCGTTAGTCTGTTCCTGCCAGGTGATGCCATGCGTTGCTTCTGCAAATCGATTAGTGATCCAGTTCGGCTTTACAACGTCATTTACCAATACTTCACCGGTTTTAATCCGGATCGCGGCAATCTCTACCACAACATCGTTTTCACCAAGGCCAGTGGTCTCGGTATCAATACAGATGCAGTTATCGACGATCCACTGTGCAATTTCTTGTGTGTTATTCATGCTGGTGGCCCTCAAAATGGAATGCCGTCGTCGAAGTCATCGAAGCTGTTTGTCGGCTGCGGTGACTGTTGTGGCGCTTGCGGTGGTTGCTGGCTGGCCTGTTGAGGCGCCCCGCCTTGTTGGGCTTGCTGGTGGCCTGCACTCTGAGCACCAGTCGGAGAACCACACATCGTCATGTCGCTCATTACGATTTCAGTGGTGTAGCGTTTAACGCCGTCTTTTTCCCACTCGCGGGTTTTTAATTTTCCCTCGACATAAATTTTGGATCCCTTCTGCAGGTACTTCTGACAGATCTCTGCCAGCTTTCCGTACACGACGATCCGGTGCCATTCCGTCTGTTCGACTTTCTGGCCGGTGGCTTTGTCGTTGTAACTCTCATCAGTGGCCAACGTCATATTGGCAACGGCGTTGCCATTCGGTAGAAACCGAACCTCTGGGTCGCGCCCCAGGGTGCCGATTAAAGTTACTTTGTTAACGCTTCTTCCCATGGGTACCTTCCCGTTAGTTAGAATTTTCGAGGGCTTCTGCAACCAGAATGACGACATCAATGCCTGTTCCTGAGAACCTGTTTTTCAGTACGTCGGAGTAGCAGCAATTAAATCCCTCAATAGTGAATTTATCTTTTGAACTTGCAGGCAACACGGCAATAAGTCGTCCTCCCGGGGCCAGTAACGTTGCCGCCTTTTCTGTGTGCGCCTGCCAACGGCCCTCTGAGTATGGAGGGTTCATCACGATGCGTTTAAACCGTTGCTCTGTCTGCCAGCTCATAAAATCGGCGTTGATAACATCAGCGTAACCGGCCTGAGATTCGAGGATGCGACAATGTAGCGGGCTAATCTCAATACAAGTGGTCAACTCATGCGGCATGCGATTCGCCAGATTGCCAGTACCGGCGGAAGGCTCGAGCCAATAACCAGAGTAACAGTCACCCGCCTCTGCATAATCGAGCACGACATCCGCTACATCGTCCGGCGTCGGGTAAAACTGATGGCTTTTTTGGTTAGGTATGCGCCCGGACGCTGAAACCTCTTTAATCACAGGCACAGCGTCATATTCAAACTGCCAATGATTCATGCCATCACCGACCACCTTCTCCCCACCCAGCGCAGTCAATACAGTCTCGGCGGCCTTTCGCGTGGCTTTGTCGAACTCGCCTTTAATCTGAACGCCGTTGGCAATATGGCGGTAAACGCCCTCTTGGTATCGGCTGCGGTCAGGATTGAAGTATCTAGCCTGCTCAACATTGGCTAAAACTCGGCAAACAGCAAACGGCAGAACATCATCAAACAGTTCAAAGTCTTTGATTTTCTTGGTCTTTTTCGGCTTTCGGCGGAATGATTCAGGAATGGCCGCCGGGTATAAATAGGCCAGAATCTCATTCAAACGCCACGCTATGTCCGGGTGTACTTCAATGTGAGCCGTTCCAACTCCGTTATAAACACGAACACGCAACGCTCCACCATCCAGCGAGAACCATTCACCGTTTTTTCGGCGCACTACTTCCAGATCAGCGCGCGAGCCAAACTGCGGAAACTCCCCGCGATTCATAAACTTACTGACAACCATGCGGAGGTCGTCGATATAACCAGCCCGCTGGTAATCGATACTCCCCCACTTATCCACCAGCTCGGCCAGAATCATGCGTTTACCGAATCCTTGAGGGCAGTTTGTGATGTGCTCCTTACTCAGTGCGTTAAAAACACCCTCGACACGCTCTGCCAGATATTTCGGACGCTCCTGAAGCCAGGTCATCAACGCCTCTTTTGCAGCATCTTCGGTAAAATCAGGCAGGTCTTTTTCTGGCTCTTTTCCGTACTGGTACCTTGTGTTTTTCCATGCAAGCAACTGTTCGTTCCATGCGTCTTTGCGGGTTTGGGGCATGTATTTATAGACATCAGTCAGCGCCAGAGCCTTTTTCCAATATTCGGCATTCACCGCGCAGATCGCGGCCTGCAGGTCGAATCGAGGATAAACAGCACCCTCTTGTTGGCAGAAATAGGTCAGAGCCTGACCAATCTCGCCATCAGCAAAGTCACCGTGAAATCTCTCAATTAGTTTTCGCTTTTCCCTGTATTCGGCAACAAGACCATCAAGGACGTTTGTCGGCGCAGGAGCAAAGAAATCCGAATTTAATATCTCGCTAGCACTACCCATCACGCCACCCGCTTCTTTCGCTTACCACGACCTTTCCACGGCTCGTGCTGTTGATCATCAAGAACCGAAACATCCAGCGCTGGCAACGGTGGAGCGATAATAAGCATCGCGGCAACAATGCTCATATGTGAGCCGTAAATCCGGTTTTTACGTGTTAATTGCTCACCCATGATCAAGTAACCCTTCCCGCTCAGCCTTGCGCCTTAGGCCCCACACCAACTCATCGTCCATGTAGTCGTAAACATCTTCGATACCCCAGATCTGAATCCATGCACCGGGGCACTCCTTCCCGAACTTTTCAGCAAGTGCAAAAGCGTGGTGTTGCTCCATGCACACCACCACATCAGCCCAATTAATCAGCTCGGCAGTTAGTACGACATCGGCGTCATCATCAGTGCCGGCGTATTTGGATTCGATACCACCAACGCAATGCGCAGCCGTTTTGCTTCGGAGTTTTGCCTGCGAGCAAACGAACAGAACTTTTTTCATTTCTTCACCAGCACCGGCGCCCGGTTACCAAGGATCTGTTCAACCCCGGTAGCCAGATGGCGGGCATAGGTGTGCATACCGTCGTGGCGTAACAACTCATACTCGCCAGAGAACATCGCAATAAACACAGTTCCGCTATCCAGAGTGCCAACTTCTACGACGTTCGGATCGTCAGCACTGAAAAGCGGCTCTGTGGCTGGGCTGTAGCTTTCAGAAATATCTGTGTTTCCATCAGGCGAAAAAATCGAATTGAACGCGGCTTCCATCGCAGGGAAAAAACTCATGACTTGATCCCCCACAACTTCATCACACCGACAACGCGGTAAGGAGTTCGAGTCATACCAGGCTTAATGCGAGGCTGTTGTGTGATGTAGTTGTCGTACACCTCACACGAATCACCCGTCGTGGCCTCTACGCCAGTCACGCGGTCATGCTCGCCCGAGCAATGCTTGCGGTACTTGCACGCCCGGCACGGCTGCGGGGCGGTATAGTGTGTTGAATTCATCGCCATGGCTTGCTGTCCAGTGATGATGTCCGTTGCGATTAGTGCCTGGTTCATGGTCCTGTCCTGTGTGTTATCGCGCCCAGCTGGTATCGCTGAGTCGGGTTTCGGTTGCAGCCGCCGATGTGTCCAGCTTCGGGGCCATGCTTTTTGCGAGGGTTTGATTCGATTCGCTGATCCGTTTGATCAGCCACGATGCCTTGATGCCAGCCCACCCAGCCGCGATACACTCACGCATCAGGTCGTCGGCTGAATAAAATTCCAGATGGCTCATGGCGATCTGGAGTTCTTTGGAGAACTGATCAATCACCACCGGAGTAACCGGAAGTCGTTTTGACTTGCGAACCGGTAGCCACGAATCGATAGTCTCGGTGGTAACCCCAAGCGCCAACCACGTTGAAAAATCATGGTCGGCTTGCTGGTAACTCACCCGACCTGACGGCGAACGTGTACTCTTTGGTTCAGTGGTAGGTTCAGATTGATTGGTTAATTGATAGGTTCTGGGTGCAGCTGGTGCACCACCCGGTGCAGGAGATTCACCACCCGGTGGTGCAGATTCTTCATCACCCGGTGCAGGAGATTCACCACCAGACACGGTTGGTAGTGCAGGATTTTCACCACTAACCGTCTTTTCTGATGGTGCAGATTTTTCACCACCAGACTGCAAAGCATCAACATTGATCAGGTACGCATTGCTCTGGCTTCGGTTGTCTTTAAAGCGCGCATTCACCTCGAGCAGGTCCATTTCTTTTAATGCCGAAATATGGCCAATAACAGCACGACGGCTCAACTCGCACTGATCCGCAATCGTGTTGTACGACGGCCAGCACTCGCCCTCGTCATTTGCCTGATCGCACAGTTTCAGCAAAACCAGTTTTCGGGTGGCACTACCCACCTTAACTTTCATCGCCTGCCCCATGAGAATAAAACTCATACGATCACCTGTTTAATTACTGTCATCGTCCTGTCCTGTGTTTAATAAGCCCGCCCTTCAGCGGGCCTTTGGTTGCCAGATTCCAAGCCAACGAACTCCGATAGTTCGCGCTTGCCCTCTGAATGGTTCAACTCTGCTCTGCGTTACCGGTGGACCGGTTTTCTCAGTAGAACGAGGCTCTGGCAGGCCCCGAATGAACCAGAGGGTTAAAAGCAAAATCAGCATTCACCCTCCTTAAACTCTTAGTTGTCAGTAGTTTTCATGGCCCACGCCCTCCGATCTGGTGCTTGTTCAGTTCTCACTGTGTTGGGGCTCAACCCCTTGCACCGACTTAGCCCCAGTGAAGGGGCTTAGAGGGCAGGCTCACCCGGCAAGGTGCGCCATACGGCAACCGGGCGCCTGCTGCAGGTGTTGTTTTGATCCCCATGACCGCCTGCTGCACGGAGGGCGCTTGCGCGCCTGTCGCCTCAACTCAAAAGAACCACCACAGAGCCCACAGCCGTCGTGGCCACCAGCCCGGCACACGTCACTGAAAGCACTACCGTGTACGGGTGGGATAAAAACCCTGTAAATCTGTACAGCACGTTTCGCATGTGTGGCTCCAAAAAAAAGCCGCGCAGAATACAAACATCTACGCGGCGTCTGCCCCCTGCCCTCTGTCCTGTCCTGCAGGCGCTGCGTAGAAATACGACGCAAGCTGCTCACGGGAAATGGACCCAGGGCGGATCGTGTTAATAGCGTTAAGGAGAGTTTCGAAGCGATCGCGACGCGGAACACTGCGCCGATCCAATGAAGCAGGCATGTACTTGCGGGTTATCGTCTCCCACGAAGTGCCCGTAATGTTGCAGAACTGAGCCTGCTCAGCATCTGAAAGGGATTTAAGAAAGTCTCGAAACATTGTTTACCTCCGTTAACGAAAGTAAAACCATTACAACCTAGAAAGTCAACCGTATTGGTTGTTTATTGAATAAAACCCTCTTTGATTGCACTTTCTGGTAAGTAGAACCATTTAGGTTGAAAATTAGGGCATGGACATATACGAAACCCGCAAGCGGAACCTTCAGTACCTTGCTGATGAACACTTCCCTGGCCATGGTCAAAAGACGAAACTGGCTGAAAAAATGGGATGGAAGAATCAGTATGCTTCCGCGTTACTGAGAGAAAAGAACCCGAAAAACATCGGCGGAACCGCTGCGCGATTGATAGAACAGGCATTCATAATGTCGCGAGGATGGCTGGACGAACAACACTATGGTCTCTGGGAAGGCACTGTGGGCTCGCTGAACGACTACATGACCCCAGCCTACACCACCAGCGCCACCGATCTGCAAACGCAGACACTCCCGCTACTGACAGACGAAGAAGCCGGGCGCTGGATGGCTGGTGAGCGATTTACACCAGCATCCATGATGCGATTCCCGCTGATGCCAATGATGCAGGTGTCTGAGCAGGCGTTTGTACTCGAAGAGACAACCACAAGCATGCCACCTCAAAAGCCGGGCGACTTCTACTACATCGACCCCAATACAGCGCCAGAAGGTGGCGACTGGGCCGCCGTAGCGCTGCGAGGGCGTGTTATTGTCGGGATTTACGAGCGAGGTAGGCTTACCGATAGAATCAGCTTCACAGACGGCAAAGAATCAGCTGTAGAGCTGCCAGAAGACGCACATGTGTGCAAAGTCATTACCCGCATGGATGGGGCGTTTGCGCGGGCGTTTGGCAGGAAGCAGGCATAAAAAAAAGCGCCCATGGGGCGCTTGTCTCGATCACCACCGCTCAAACAGCCGCTCACTCCGCAAACGCCAAGTCAGTAACAACAATCGAAGCATTACCTTCTTCCCAATCACTTAGATTTGAATCGAGCGTGTAGTACTTATCTTTACCCATTTCCCAAACATAGCCCGGCTTTAATGGCTTATCTCCCGTGTAGCTGTACTCAGAAACCAATACAGGGTGATAATCCTCCTCAAAAATGACCTTTCCGGCCGAGTCCTTAAAATACACAACGACCTTAACTTCATTCAGCGACTGATCACCTTCGTTCTTTAGCTTCCAGCTAACGGCGGGCACGCCTTTCTTACTGTACGTGTCGATCCGCAACGCTTTAAAGTTAGATACCTTTACCTTTGACAGATACGCCTGCACCCTTTCAGATTCTGCAATTTCACCCTCGGTGGCCTTTATCCCCGAAGTTGCAACCTCGGCATTGGGGTCGATCGCCAGAATCTCAGAGTATGCAGCCAAAGCGCCTTCATATTGTTTTTTGCTACGCAGCTCGCTAGCCCGTTTGGTAAGATCTCGAATTTTATTCTTCAGCTCCGTTCGTTTCGCGGATTCCGCTTCGCGAGCCTCAATCAACGCCTTTTCCTGCTTCATCTTCTCGATGATCTGCGCGGCAGTCATACCGTTGAGTTCATGGATGGACGAGACAGGAATATCAGAGGTTTGCCCAAACGCTTCTGCCATCTGCTTTGCGATCGAGCCAATACCGCCAGACTCGTGGTACTTGATCGCATCAGCGACCAGTTTTTGCTCGTCAGGAGGCAGGCTGGCCATTATCTCACCAGAGGTGGTGCGTAATGTCGCTTCACTAGTGGTGTCGAGGGTCTTTTCAGGCAGGCAGCCAACCAAAAGTAGAGATATGACCAGTAGATATAGAACCTTCATAAGACTGCACCTGTTTCTTCCTGAACTTCAAAGAACTTCTTTCTGAATACAAGCGGAGAAGATATACCCGGGATCGGTGCTTTAGGGTCACCAGCACCAGCAATAGTGATGGTTCCAAAATTGAAAATGCGCCCAGTTATAGACTGATCAACCTGCATGCTCTCAACCTTGTTGATGTTGACTTCAACAGTATCCCTCCGAATCAGCCCGAATTTTGAAATTATCCGCTTGTCAGTGATCGCAAGTTCGGTAGTGAAATACCGAATTGCCGCGACCAACCAAAAAAGAAGGCCCAAGCCAAAGAGCGGTAGAGTAAATAGACCGATTACGAAGTAGGGAGTGAGAGACCAGAGGCTTACCTTCCCTTGATAGAACACGCTCTCATTGTTGATAAGCGCAGTTTGAACATAACTTGCCATAGCATCCCCTCCGTTGGTTGTTAACAAGAACACTACCACCAGCAACCCCACCCGCCAACGTATCCAACCAAACCGGATTAACTTTTTAAAAAATCTGTTTGACCCATGCAACCTTTTAGGTTTAACTTAAATACAACCAATATGGTTGCAAAGGGCAAACCCATGAACAACTGGACAGTACCAAAAGGAAAACTCCCCTACCGCCAGGCGCAAGTGCTGAGCGGAATCGCCAATGGCCTCACCGACAAAGAAATGGCCGAAGAGGCAGGAGTAAAACCCTCAGTGATTCACAGCACCGTGAACACCCTGTTCTACAAGTTGCGATTGGGTCGTGGTCGTCGTGCTGCGCTGGTGGCTGAAGCCATTCGCGAGGGCTTCTTACAAAGTGGCCTCACCATGATGCTGCTGATCCTCGTACAGGTCGCAGCGGGCAACACCTACGACTGGCGCCCACGTACCGGCCAAAACCGCACCACACAAACCGTTCGCGTAAGCCGATCACGCTCACGCGAACTCGACATCGCTTTTGCATGAGGGCGGCAACGATGAAATTTAAATGTGAAAAACAACACGATCGCACAGGCCAAAGCTACTGGCGCGGCGAATACCGCACATTAGCCGGGCGTTTGATCCTTGTTGAAGCCAACAGCCTGAAAGAAGCCGTACAGGCACTCTTCAAGCGGATCGACGCGACGGTTAAAACGCAGGCGTTACAGGGCCGCCTGCCGCAACGATAAACGGCACCCGCCGACGGTTGGCCGCCGTGATGTTCCGAGACGGATCTCGGAGAAAGGCCGCAAATTCAGGACAGGACAAAGGGCAGAGAGATGAAACTAGAAGACTTTTGCGCGACCAATGATACGCGTGACTACTTAAGGTCAACGTTTGAAGTGGCGGGCCACAAAATCGGATGTAATGGGCATTGGATGGCGTTCATGAAAGGACATAATGGAGACTCGGCGGAAATTCCGGAAAACGTCCGTGAGCGCATATCAAGTATCATTGAGACATCTCATGAGCTGAGCTACCAAAGCCTTCCACCGCTAACTGAGCCCGAAGAAGTCGACTGCCACGTATGCTCGGGCACCGGGCGTAGCCAGACTGTTTTGTGTTCAGAGTGCGAGGGTGACGGGTCGGTCAAACTCGAGAATGACTACAATACTTATTACGATATTGAGTGTAAAAGCTGTGGGGGCTTCGGGCATAAAACAACCACCGATACTGATTCTGGATGTTTGCATTGTGGTAACACCGGCAAAGCTTACTCACCAACATTTGCCATGGATATTGATGGGGTTTTGCTCAACCCTTGCTATTTAATTCCTGTCTCTAAGTTGCCGAAAGTGGAAGTGGCAGCCCTCTCCGATAAAAACCTTCTGTTCTTCCGCTCCGGCGAACTGAACGGCGTCATTATGGGGAGAGCCGCATGAACCCCCTACTCCTTATTCTCGTCGGCCTTGCCGCCATCTTTCTTGGTTTGATCGCCGGTTTGCGTATCCTCGCGGAGGCCATGATTGCCGCAATCAGCGGCTGGAAGCTGCCAGAGCCACCAGCCAGCAGCGAACCAACCGACAACGTCGTGCCGATCCGTAAACCGGAAGAACACCTTCAGGCATCACAGAAGGAAACCGAGCAATGAACGCACCCGCGCAAAAGCCGAACGGCGCTCAGTTCGTTGTATCCGCCACTGACGGCATGGTCAACATCAACTCAGAGCACATCGCCTACAGCAAGATCGACGGTATGTACCAAAACAACACGCCAGGCACTGGGTTGCAGCTATCCGAAGCACTGGAGACCGTGCGCCCCGAAATCGAAGAACTGTGCAACACCATAGCGGATGCAATGGAGGAGCTCAGCGACATACATAAGGCGGCGGAATGAGCTGGACACCAATCACCGAGCAAATGCCACCATCCGGGAAGACTGTGCTACTGAAGCAACAGCATGACGGCTGCGATCCGTTCGTGGTTGTCGGCAAATACGCTGGGAAGCACAGCATTGAAAGCCACGGAGACGACGATGAAGTCGACTACAACGAGGAAAAGGACACCTACTACTGCCCAGAGGGTTTTTACGAGCAGCAAATGAACTGGGATGAATACCGGTGGATTGCAATCGATTCGTGCATGCCCGTCATTGAGTGGATGGAGATTCCAAAATAATGAACGCCGCTACCAACACAGCACAGATGAGCATATTCGATGCACAGACCATCATTCTGTCGTTTGGTGCGGGCGTCGATAGCTCGGCAATCCTGCTGATTCACCTGTTCGTTAAAGACCTGGGTATTCAGTATGTCGTATTTGCAGATACCGGCGCAGAACACCCGGACACCTACCGAAACGTCGAATACTTCAAAGCGCTGTGCGAAGCGCACGGTCTGCCATTCTACGTGGTAAGCAAAGGTGGCGAGACCATTACCGAGTGGTGCCTTCGTCTGGGAACCGTACCTGTGATGGCTGGCGGGGCGCATGTGTGCAGCAAGAAGTTCAAAGGCGACGTGATTCAGAAATGGGCGAAAGACCAGGGCTTTGAGTGGCCAGTGTACCTGATCGGCATCGAGGCCAATGAAGGTTACCGCCATAAACGCTTCACCGCGCCAAAAGGCGACTGCGCTGAGTATCAGTACCCGCTGGTAGAAATGGGGCTGGATCGCGAAGCCTGCGAACAGATCATTGCGGACCACGGCATAACCGTTCGCAAATCGTCGTGCATGTTCTGCCCGTTTATGAGTATGGGCGAGATTGAGGAAGCACTGAACAATCCGGAGCACGAACAGGTTATCCGGATGGTTGAAAACAACTTCCAGAAAGGCAGTGCCAAAAAACATCAGGCATGGCTCGACAACGGCCAGCCAACCGACAGCGCCGGGCGCGCTCTTCGCGGAATGTGGAAAAAAGATTCGTGGAAAGAAGGCCGTCGCCTGTTCGTAAAAACCATTAACGGCCGCCAGCTCAGTATTGACGAGTGGCGGGAGTATTTCAAAGTGAGTAAAGCAGCATGATCATCAAAGCCAAAAGCTACTTCTGTGGCGCTGGGCTCATGGACGTGGGCCTGCAAAATGCCGGCATCGACATCATCATGGGCTACGAGCTGGACAAGGCCGCGTGCAAAACCTACCGCGCCAACCACCAGCACCCACTGACAGAGGGCGACATCAGCAAGCAACTGATACTCGAGCACGACTCGTGCGATCTGGCGGTGTTCACCTACCCGTGCACCAAGTACAGCCGAATTGCCGATATCCACGGCACCCGCACCGGTGATGAAATGTTCCTGCACGCACTTCGCGGGTTGGCAGTCGAACGCCCAGAAGCGTATATCGTCGAAAACGTGCCCGGCATGCGCGCCTTCCCCATCGTGATGGAGGCTATGACGCGGATGCCAGACTACTACGTGCAAGTGTTCTGCCCGGTAAAGGCACAGCTTTGGGTACCACAGCGCCGCGACCGCCTGATCATCATCGGCACCAAGCAGCGCTTCAACGTGCGCCCGCCAGAGAATACCCGGCCAATTACCCTGGCAGAGATCATCGAACACGATCCGCAGGTCACCATACCGAAAGCCGTAGCCGAACGCATGAACGGCAAATACCGCGACCTGCCCATCGTCAGCGACCCAACAAAAGGCGACATCGCACCGACCTGTGTCGCTCACTACGCGAAGGACAAAAGCACACGACTGGTGGCCGACAAACGCTACCCGCTCGGAGTGCGCCCATACAGCGTGCGCGAATACGCACGGCTGCAGGGCCTGCCTGATTCGTTCAGCTTCCCGGTGTCAGACACCGACGCCTACCGACAGATCGGCAACGGTGTTGCGGTGCCAATGGGTGAATGGGCGGGCCGGGAAATGAATCGATACTTTAACCAGCGGAGGGCTGTGGCGTGACTTGGCTATCAAAAATCACCGGGCGACAGCACCATTTCAAAGTCGTCCTCAAATACTTTCCAGACCAAACGATGGCGCATACATTTGTCGAGCGACGCTTGAATGTCTGGGTAGCTGATCGCCGCAATATAGCCAATGACCGGATGATTCGAAAAGAGATCGGTCCGGAAATGGTATCTCAGGTTCCGAAACACTTAAAAAGAAACGGAAAGCTTGAAGTATCAGAGGTTTACTACCTGGGGTGGTTCCGACCATTAACTGAAGCTAAAGCCAAGCAAAAACCAGCATTACCATTATCACAAGCGATTGAATTAATGGCGGTTTTCATGGGCAAACGGACGTAAGTCCTAATTTTGAAAAAATTAATAGGTGATGAAATGGCATTAGTAGTGATTAGCGTGAGCAGAGAAGATCTTCCACCGCACACAGATAAAGAATTTGAAGACTGGATTAAGTACAACGTTGGACATAACGGTGGCATTTCAATGGACAACCCACTGCACGACGAACCGCTGGATGCTTATGTCCGTGAGGTCGGAAAGTAACCCCAAGCACACGGGCGAGCTTTAGCGAGGTCCATCCGTTTTAATGCTTGTTATGTGTCTTGCTACCGACACTGATGTCGGTACCACTTGTTAAGGTATTGATATGACTGAACAATTAAAATTTTACAACGAATATGGCTATCGCCGGGATCTGGAATCTCTAAACAGGAGTATAGGGGAGGGCCGTCCTGATTCCACTGCAACGCAAACAGCCAATCAGATAAAGCATTTAAAATCTGCACTAAGTGAGCTTGTCTCTATCGTCGAAATACACAGCGAGGCGACTGGTAGTAATTTCGCATGGACAGAGCTTGAGGAGTCTCGAAAGGCACTGAACACATAACGCCGGAATCGTGAGCCGAAGGTCTCACGCATCCGTGTGTTATTACCAGCGGCACCACCAACAAACGAGGCAGCTATGGAAATCGGACAAAGCATCACCACCAGCATCAACGGCACCCCGATCACAGCGCAGATCACCAACATCAGCGCCGCGTTTGTCAGTGCCATCGTAACCGGCCTGCCGGCGGGCGAAGAACAACCGCCCATCGCGTGGAAAATCGACGACTACACCGCCGCAGTCGCCAATGGCCAGATCACCGAACTACCAGCAGTAGAAACACCCGAGGTATAACCATGTCGAAGAGCAAGCTAACGCCGCTGAAGAAATTCGTGAAAGAAAAATTCGGCGACGACGTATCCATGCGAACTGCACAACACTGGTGCCAGAATGGCCACATCACTTGCGCCGAAAAAATCGGACGACAGTGGTTTGTCGATGTAGAAGCATTCGAAAACCGTACCGGCAATGAGCTGGTCGACAGAATATTGATGGCGTCCTAATCCATGGCACCGAGAGCACGCAAGCACAAGGGGTTGGAGCCGAATGTGTACCCGAACAAATCAGGCGGGCACACTTACTATCGCTACAAACACCCGCTCACCGGGGTGATGCACCCGCTTGGCAAAAATAAAGCCGAAGCCAATGCGGCCGCCCGGATTCTCAACGCGAAGCTGCTGCAAGATGATGCCTGCGTTGTCGATAAAATCATGGGTACCGTCGGTATCAGTATGGCAGCCCTGGTTGAACGATTTCGCGACGACCGACTCCCGGAAATGAACCTAAAGCCGTCTACGCTCAAGTTGATGGGTTACCGGCTAAATCGCATTGTGACTGACCTGGGCGACCGCGTTATCACGGAAATGACCACGAAAGACTGCGCGACCTGGCTGGATGATAACTTTGAATCAGATCCATACGTTAAGCACCGCGGCACTCTGATCGAGCTATTCCGCTACGCTGAGAACAAGGGTCTACGCAACGGCAACGACAACCCAGCCGAAGGCACCTACCCTAACCGGAAGAAAAAGAAGAAAGCCCGCAAGCGCATGACGGTTGAGCAGTACCTTGCCATCCATGCAGCAGCTCCAGAGTGGATGAAAGTCGCAATGGAGCTGGCCCTGATTACGTTACAAGGGCGCTCTGAGCTGATCAGAATGCGGTACGACGCTATCAAAGACGGTTACCTGTACGTTGTCCGCCAGAAGGTCGAAAGCCACGAGCACGCACGCCTCAGAATCAAAGTAACGCCAGAGATTGAGAGTATCGTCTCTCGCTCCCGCGACGGCCTGGCCAGCCCCTATATCGTGCACCGTCGACCGCAGCGGGTGAAAGAGAACAAAGACACCGATCATTGGACGCAGATCGCCCCGAACGAATTCACCAAACAGTTCCGGTTAATTCGCGACAGCCTGCCGGAGTTTATCGGTATTCCCAAAGAAGAACGCGGAGGCATTCACGAGGTCCGCGCACTTGGGTCGTGGCTGTATGAGCAAGCGGGATATGAGCGTGATTACGTTCAGCACCTGATGGCTCACTCTGATGAGAAGATGACCGAATACTATCAGAGCGAGCATGAAGAAAAGTGGATCGACGTTAAAGCTGAACTCAGCCTTGCGTCGGTGTTTAAGTAACCCGGCGCTTACGTGCCGAAGGTCAATTACAGCGCTTTGTTATTTGGCGTGAGGAGGGGTTGTGAGAAAGTTTTTTATATGGGTAGTTTGCGCAATGGTGTTTATACCAATAGGTGCTGATTTGGCGGTACTTGTTGGTTATAGCTACGATAAAGGAGATTGGTGGCAACATCTCGCATTAAGTATCATTGCGCTGGCCTGTGTTGTTACTGATGGTTTTTACTTTGTAAGGCCGGACAAATAACCCGGCGCTTACCGGCGCTTGCGTGGAGAAGATTATGAGTTATAAAAGAAACAGTGATGAAGCGACAGGTAAAGAAATTTCTGTTTATAGTGAAAAAGCGTCCGAGGTAGAGCGCATTGTTATGCGTAATCCACCAAAGCTAGGGGTTAGGACGCTATGCCGGTTAATGGATGATTGTCTACCAGAGAAAATAGACGACGAAAGGGATATGCAGGAACTTATTGATAAACTATGGCCTGCACTATGTTGTGAATTTGAAATAGACGCATAACCCGGCGTTAATGGGCGGCGCTCCAGCGCAGTCCAAATTTCACGGCTTGTTATTCGTCAGGAGGCGATATGTTCAAGAGATTTATAGAATGGCTAAAACTTGAGTTACGGCCCCATGAGCACTGCGAAGGTCGCGGTTGCTATGTGTTCACGCAGTACCGGAACGAAGACGGAAGACCGTATTGTAGTTGTTGCAAGGAAGAATGCGCAGAACTGCGCGAATAACGCCGGAATCACGGGCCGCAGGTCCCGTGAAACCGTGTGTTATTGATGCTTTGGCAACTACTGTATATTGCCAAAGTATTGCCAATGATTTGCCAATCCAAACGATAGGCACAAAAAAGACGCTCGTAAGCGCCTGATTTGTAAGGTAATTTTGGTAGGACTACCCAGATTCGAACTGGGGACCTCTACCATGTCAAGGTAGCCTTCCAAATCCGCTAAGCGTTTGTTTTACAAGGGCTTTAACCCTTAAAACCGTGCGCAATGAGCGCAATAAACGCGAACCGCGCACGGTTTTTAAAATCAATGACTTAGGTTTTGCGCAACCACTGGATATTGCCAATGGATATCAACACCACACATAGGACAGTAAGAGCGCGTAGCGCCCTGCTCCTTTACTTCTGTTTGATCATGTGAATTTTGTCGTCTGAGGACAGGTAGTACATCCAGCCACAGGATACAGCGACGACGACTGCATCTGGCGGCAATACGCTTGGCTCCATGCCTTGCTCCTTTGCGTTGGTGTTAACAGACCTCTCTGTCTGCCTGTTAACAAGCCTATTAATTGGACTATTTACGCACAATCGCAAATTGCGACACTTTTTTGGTCTAAGCTAAATTCTGGAAAAATTGTGCTTGGAGCGAAATTTCGTGGCCCAAACAGATAAAACATACGGCGATAGAATGCGATTGGCTCGCATTGAGGCAGGCTTTCGGAGTGTCGATAAGTTTGTCTCAGCAATCAACGCACACCTTGAAGTCCAGGGAGTGGCCGCGATTGCAGTTAGCACCTACAGAAAATTGGAGCTCATCGGCACTCCAAGAGAAGACAAAAAACTGAAGTCATACCCGCACCCGGTATTCTTCCCTGTTTTCTCTGGCCTGACCGGCGTGACGGCCTATTGGGTGTGGTACGGAGAAACAAACGGCATCGTGAAGCGCATTGCGGATCTGCCCCGGCATCAACGCCGGGTGATTGATCAGCAGCTCGCGTCGATCCAGTGCCCCAGAAAGTTGGGGCTGATTGAGGAATTTACTCGAGTCGTCAGCAGGCACACGCACGATCAGCAGGAGGCGCTGCGGGCGTTTTTGAAGTTGTTTTGATTAGCCGTCAACCCAATACTTGCCAGCGCAGAATGTAAATACACATGAGTCGCTGCTATCTGTTGCCCGGCAACGGTGATAGTAGCGTCCCGGTGGAATTTGCTCGCGGGCGAACTGAAGGCGGCCATCCAACCCATCTGTCGTTAACTGGCCTGTTAACACAGCGACGGCCTCACTATCGTCTGTAGTGTCTTGTTTCGCGAATACGAACATCTTCAGATCAGTCCATCCCGACACGTCTGAATCGTTGCCGTTTTTTTTGTCTGTCAGATGCATATAGTGCGGTTTAGTACCGCCGCGCCAAGATTCGATATTCTGAGTCGCTGTTTTAATCGCCGTCATTACATTCAATCCTCACGTCGTACTCCAGCTCCTCGAGCTGGATTGATATTTCGTCGTATTCAACAGACACCGCGATCTCGTCGATGACGTTAACCTGCACAGTTCCGGCGCTGATGTTCGCCAGGTGTTGGCGTAACGGTACGCCGTCACCCAGCCCGCTGGCGGTTTTCAGTTGTTCGCGAACGGTACTCATACTGTGGCATCCAGCATCTTCTGAGCGATGTTGTCGACATCCGCATCAGTGAGAGGCACGCTCTCAGTCAGAGAGCGTTCTGCCGCTGCCCACACACCCGCAGCAATTGCCTGGTGTTCTTCTGTGGTGAGTTCTGCACCGGTGTTGTCGGTTGCAGTAAGCTGCCGATCTGGCTGCACCCAGACATCTGCAGCGACGGTGCTGATACCGTCGAGTTTGGCAGACTCAGCCGCTGTTAAGCCGCTGACTCCGGTCTCTACAGTGTAGACCGGTGCGTAATCGACGTGCACAGAGTTAGATGTTGCAGCGATGATGCTCTGGCCGTCATCGCGATACATACGCCCGCCGACGAGTTTTAATGGCTGCGTTTTCCGGTTGTCTATACGCAGGTCGACAGCGCTGCTGTTGATCCGGATAGAGTTCACCGACTCCCACGCCATTGCGCCGAACGCCTCTGCAACACCTATATCCGTGGTGATGAAGTGGTACCACCATGCACCGATGCGCTGAATTGTTGTTTCGTTGTCTGCGTCGTTGATATCGACCTCGACATTGCCCGAGTCCCACGCGAATTCAGTCACGCCAGCGCCGTCGAGACCAAAATCGTTATGGCTCGCCGCCGCGCTCTGAACCAACGGCAATGCGTTCACTGTGGTCGATTCTGCGAACGTGAATTCCAGCTCAATAGGATCAAACGCTACAGCCCCAGACTGATACGCCACACGCACCCGGCCGGTATCGCCTGCTGTGTAATCCACGCCTGAGATCATGGTGTGATTCACGCCGCCCGCATCCACTACATCGTTCAGTAGTTCCGCGCCTGAAGTCGCGTTATAAATCTGCACCCGTGAGTGCTGCTGAATGTTTGGCATCTGCAGGGTGTAGGTGGTGGGCGGGCTGATCACCGTAATAGCACCGCCATCTGTCGTGGTGGTGTAGGTAGTGCCCGGCGGCAGAATGACACTGATGTCGTTGGCTGAGTCATTGTGAATTTTCAGTGTGTCGCCAGTGCGAACCGTGACGCCACTCAGATCGTAGGTACCAGCCCCGCCGCTGCCAATCTGAATATCGTGAACAGCAATGCCGCCGAAGCGCATTTCGAGCGCAGAGTAATCGCCAGGGCCTGCGAGCAGTTTAATGCCGTAATCGCCATCACGGAATGAGCAGCCAGAAATCGTAGTATCTGCCGTAACTTCAACCGGGGACTGACACTCCACGAACTGGGTATCAGTATATGAGCCGTGGCCCAACTGAGTCAGTTCAGAGCGAGCGATCAGGCTATTGGTCATTAGTAATTTACCAGCGGGATCGCCCTCACAAACAAAACCAACTTTACCGCTCGACGACAGCGAGTAGTTATCGAGCACGATGTGATCTGTCGGAGACTGAACAAATCGCTCAACTCGCGGAGAGCCGACGATAACAACACGACCGACCGAACGGGTATTTTCATCTTCGTCCTCGAAAAGGTTCCATAGACCCACCGACGTGCTTGAAATCGTTGCAGTTGTCTCAGTAACGCCGTCACCGATATTCAAACCGCACTTCGGGAAGTATGCAGATTGATACCCCGAAGACAGCTTTGCTGGGTTTACGATCTGACCACTAAAGAGTCGCCAATCCGAGACCGATGACTCATACCGATCCATCGACGCGTACTCGTTATAGACGTCATCGTATTTAAAAACGCCGGTCGCTGTCGGCGTGTCGATCAGCTGCAGATACTGCAAATATAGCTCCCAGCCCCGCAGGCCAGCGGTACCGTTAGGGCGAACGTGAACCTCGATTGCAACAATATCTGTCAGGTCAATATTGTCTGACGAATAGTCGGGAGAAGATGCGACCTCTAGCATAAATTCAACAATCGCATTTCCTGACTGGTACGAGTTAAACCAGCCCTCCAGATTGCTGCCACCAGGAGAGTAGCCAATAATGTCCGAGCCATAGACATTCCAGCCGCTGTAACGCCCGAGCGAGTCGACTAGAACGAAAACCATCCCGCCATTGGCATGAGATTCCAGAAACGACGCGAACCCATAAAGTCGAGTGTAGAAATTCCAGGAAAGAAACTCGTGAGCTGTCACGTCGGTGGTTGCTGGCAACTCCCATCGGCCGCCGTGCATGTAATCAAAACTACTGGAATCCCATCCGGCGCCATAGTTGGCATCAACAAAACCATCAACAGGCACTGCAGGAACGCCATAACCAATATCAATCTGGCAGGCTCCCACAGAGACGCCATCACGGCCGGAGAATAATCTAGTTGTTGGAATAGAAACCGGCATAACTAACCTCGTTTAATAAATTCCGTGATTGTCGAATTGATACACTCGACTATCGTCAATGACACACACGACCGCAGCAGAGTCATCGCCGCGCGGCTTCATGCTTTGTATTTTGGTGGACATGCTGCGCTTCGTGCTGGTGCCAAACTGGTAACGCGGACGTTCCAACCGGCCACTGAAATCGGGCTCAAACTCCAACGATCGGTCGAGTTTTATTTGATATGGGTCGGCCGTTGCGGTCACGGTATACGGCCCAGTTGCTTTGCCTTCAGGATTATTAACAATCACTGTGTGCACTTGGCCATCTGTGAACGCAACCGGCTCACTAAGCTGCAAGATGGTTTCGGACCCAGAGCCCGATACTGCTCTCACCTCCCCCGTCTGCGAGCGATGCGGCATTGCCCAACCAATTTGTGCAGGTTCATGCAGTTTTGCATTAAGGGCGTCTTTTTCAGTCGTGAATTCCCATGTACGACTTCTGTATTTGTTCGTAGTCAAGTGACGCAGGCCAATGCGCTGAGCGCGGATAGGATTGCTGCTACTCTCGACCAGACCATACACACGCATTTTTTCTGGGTTGTTGCCCGCCTGACCGTCGAGGGTCACTAATATTGTTGCACTTTTATAGGTTTTGCTATCGATGTATTCGACCTCAACGCCATCAAATTTATCGTTAACAAAACCGGGCATGCGGTTGTTTTCAGTAATTGAGCCAGTAATATTCTGCTCGCCGAATTGCCAACCGAGGTCCGTGGTCTGGGCATCCCGCACGGGAAGTATTTGACCGTAGTCGATCACAGGCTGAGACCACCCGATTAATAGCACGCGTTTGAGCGCCTCCCATGCCGTGGTCTCTTTGTCGAATACGCCGTCAAAGTAATCGCCGCGGGCATCCAGAATCTGGCCTATGCGATACAGCTCCGACAGGTTGATCTGGCTATCATCATTGCCCGCTGATTTAGCGATCACGCCCACCGCACTGGCTACGGATCGTGTCGCTGTCGGTGCTGACCAGGTTAAATCTGATTGCAGAACTGGGTGTTTACCCGTCGCGATGCAGTTGATTTTATTGCTCGCTGCAGAGCTCAGGCGCTGTGTGCCTTTGATCGCGATCGCGATGGTGGTGAACGGGTAACTGGTCGCGGTATCCAGCTCGCTGCGCAATCCATTCCACTGCAAACGCTCTTTCGTGAGTGTTTTATTCTGCGTGACTGAGGTCACCCGCGCCCGCGCCTGCCATGCGCCATTACTGACCGACCGCTTAACGGTAAACGCACGAGCATTTGTGGTGCTCTCTGTGTACGTCTGAGTATATGTCGTGACCGAACCGCCCGAGCCGTTGCGGTACTGCATCTCGACGGTCACGGAATGCTCACGCGCGATGCCGCGACTATCGATCTCGCAGATACCCTCAGGGAAATGAAAATCGAACTCGAGTTTATTAGTTGTGTCGCCCGGCGGGCAGCATTCAAACCACCCGGCGTATGCGCCAAAGTCGGCTGTATTGATGATTTTGAAATAGCCAAACAGCAAGTCGCCCTCTGAGCCAAAGTTGGACCAGCCTTGATCTATCTCCCAGGTGCCGTAATGCACGCGCTGGAACTCCGGCGTGTCGCCACCGTCAATGATCCGAAAGTACTGATAGCTCTGGCCAACCTGAAGGCGCAAAACGATTCCTTCAAAACCGGTGTCTTCGTAATACGATGGCAGGAAATCGCGCCAATCCACATCGCGAACAAATGTGATTGAGGTAACCTCCCCATTGCTTCCGCTGGCGCTGTATTCGCTGAGGCGTAACCGAGCCGTGTCTGACATCACTCGCCATTGATACGTGTACTGACCGATTTCATACGGGCTCGAATATTCGAACTCGGGTAAATCGCCCTTAAGCTCAACGCCACCTCCGTCAACCTCCGCCACTGAATACATGTGCCGGTGCGCCGGGTGCCCAGCCACATTCGCGCCTGGCTGAAATACCTGCACACTGACATCCGAGTCCAGATCAGCAACCGAGGTATCACCAATGCGGATGTCACTGGTGTTGATATCCGCGCCATGAGCACAGACACTCAGCATGAAATACCGCCATTCTTCATGTGCCACGTAGGCACGATACGACGGACACAAATAATCCGGATATACCTTATGCGTGCCAAAAAGCACAGGCACCGGCGCCATTAATTTAGGTTGGTTACCCTGCGCATTAACAGAGTAAATAGACGACGAATCTGGCGTTGTCGCGTTGTAGTTGTCGGGTATATCCAGCGCATTCATGGCGCGGATCGTTGCAACGGCGCTGATGATCGCGATGATGCTGGTCACGACGGCCACTGTACCTTTTGGCTCTATCACTACGTCAACAACATCACCATCGTTCAGAGTTTGATCCCAGTCGGACGGTGGCAATAAACAGTCATTGAGCGATACGGTAAACAGACCATGATCGTCGAGATCACTGTCATATCCGTTGACAGTGCTGGCCAGGTAGTCGCGAAAGCTCATGCCTGCACAGCACTCATTGTGCTCTGCCTGATCGCTGAATTTATTGCTGTAGACTCTAATCAACGGCATCGGCGCAACTCTAATCTGTTGTCGTATTTTCTGGCGTATTGATTCATTGGCGATGTCTGTACGCCGCTTTTTGTTGTTGTGTCGAGCACAGTTGGACCAGTATCGCCGTTAATCACGATACCAACGTGTGCACACTGGCCCGCCGGATTAAACACACACACCACATCGCCAGGCTTTGCAGAAACGACCCGCTTGAAACGACTGCGCATTGTTCGATATGCGTCGTTAAACTCAGCATGATCCCCGTCAAGGATGGCTCCCCATTCCGGCAGCTCAGGCACTGAAAATTCATGCATCAGGACCGTGCGAACTAACCCCCAACAATCCAACCCGCGCACAGGATCACGCCCGCCATCCAAGTACGGAATGGCAGCGTATTTATGAGCAATGGTCATCGTGAGTAATATTTCAGGCCGGGCGTGTTTTCTGGCGTGTACTGCATGCGCGGAAAACGACTGTTAATGATATCACGCACCCGCGCTGCAACATTAACAACCTCGTCATTTGCAGAGACTGCGGTGACCTCTAACGTCAGTGGTGTTTTTTGTGGAGCATCACGAAACTTCTGCGTGTAGATATAAAGCGTTGTCGTCACTCGCTCGTCGGCGTCGATCGCTTCGTCGACCTTTTCGAGAACATCGGCAGTCACACCACCGATTGAAAACGCCAGATCCTGCGTGCCAGATGCGGCCTGATCGGGCATGTTAACCGATAAACCAGACATAATGAACGTGGCGAGATCGCCACCCGGCAACGTGACGGTTTCGTCACGACCGGAAACCGCCAAACGCAGCGGCTCAGCCCACGCCGCGCAGTCCAATTGCATCAGCAACAGATCGGCGTCGTCTGTTGGCGCGCTGTTGTAAATGCGGTTGAGTTCGGCGGACATTAGGCGGCAACCCAGACAGAGCCAGACCACATCAGCGAGAACGATCCAGAAACCGGTATGGACACATCTGCAGAAAGGGAAACATTCGTACATGTATTCAGTATGTTGAACGCACCACCCGAAGAAGAATCCACTGAAAACGTCAGGCGCTGGCCAATAACATTTCCGGGGTCCAGCTCGGTTATGTTCGGTGTTCCTGACGGTGTCGTCAAAATACAGAGCAAGTTTTTATCTGCACGATTCTGCAGCTTGATCTCTTTATCGCCGCCACCAGTGAATACCGCATTAATCAACGCGCTTGATGCAGAGTCACACTCATAACTGATCGCCACCGTAGATGACGGACCAGCGTAGGTCACGCCGAGTGTCGACGAGTATTCACGGATCGGATTGTTAGTTATAAGCCCTTTCGCAATAAGCGTTCCGTTGCCGTCGACGCCCGTTTCTGGATTCATTCGTGCCAGTTCAATTTCGGCATCATCTGACAATATTTCAGTACCATAGAATCTGATATCGCCAGTGTGCGATCGAACGCCTGCAGCACGGATATTAGCCCCGGTAGATCCCCGATAGTCGATTTTCCCTTTTTTAAATACGATTTGGGCATCATCGCCGGCGTGAACTACCCAAGTGTAATCGCTGGTGTAAACTCCCTTAGAGTCAACATCGATAACTTCAACGCGAGCATGCTCCGCCCAAATGAACGGTGCACCACCTGTTTTTAAATCAGACCGGAATTGCTTAACTTTAGTGTCCAGCACTGGATACCCTGGTCGACCTTCAACTGATATCGCATAACGACCCGACTGATAAACCGGCAGACCGTCATGGCTACTGTTGATAATCTCATTGCCACGGGCAGAATCAGGATGCTCATAAGAGCCGTAAATATGATAACCAGTGCCACCCTCAGATTTGCAGTTAACAACCTTCGCGCCCTGCCCTCGTAGCTGGTAGTTCCGCTGCGTTCCGTTAGGACCATTGTACGGAGCTATCGCAACGCAGGTTTCGAATACACCTCCGAGTGATTCTGGGTGTGTATCAAATGCCGAGTTCTGACAGTTTGAGCCGTAGCCACCAACGACGCGGAAATCGCGAGTTCGGCCGTAGCGTTCAGGTCGAGCATCATCAGGATCGGTCGATAACGTACCTGTCGTGTAAACGTGCCGACAGTCGTACCCCTTTGGCTCGAGATGCACGCCACCTTCGCAGGAATATTCCACAATAGTGTAGCCATAGGCGTAATTTAAAATGGACGTGCGCTGTTCCTTCGCGGACATCCCATACGACCGAGCAGACAAGCAGGAAATAAATTCAACTAGCTCAGAACAGCAGTAATCGGACGTGACTGCGGTGAATGGTTCGAAGAAGCCATTGCACGTAATTAACGGCTGGTTATCAGCTGGATCATTTGCCGCTGCAGAGTTCATCTTTCCATTGTAAACACGGAACGAGAGACGAGAATTCATCTTAGCGATGCGGATGTTTGTTGTGTATTCGTCACGCAGGTACGAATACAGATAGATATCATTACCGCTGACCTTGGAGACTTTCGCAAACTCGCCGCGCTGCTCTTCATAATCAGGATTTGTCGCCTGAATCAGATCATCTGAGTAAATTTTAACGATATCGTTTTTCTTATATCCGGTCGCATCTGCAACAGTTAGTACATGAGTACTCGTGCTAGAACCGACGCCATCACCGGTTAATGTAACGCTACCGGTCGCAATAGCTGAAACATACTGAATATCTGAAAACTGGGCGTGTGCATGAATCGGTGTGAAATCGCCACGCTGCCAAATTTTTGAGCCATTAAGATCGAGATCAATGTCAGTATCTGTCACGGTCTCGCTAGATGTGATCAGATAATTGGCACCTTTACGGCCTGCTAGTTTAATGCCTGATTTAATCGCCTTTAAAAACGACACACTGTCGTCTGTACCAGTATCTGCATCATTATCGTAATTACCTACGCAGCCCCACTGATCTAGAGTCATAGACCCTCGGTGATTCAATACATAGGCGCCAATTGAGCCCGTTGGATCATCATCAGCGGCGATCACTACACCGACATCATCAGCTGTGACTTCAGCGGTGTAATCACCAGACAGCCAAACAAACTCGCCACCGCCGATTCCAACCTGGCTATGGCCAGAAACCGATACTGTCATGCCAGAGTAACGGTCAGCAATGAGGCGCATATCGGCGACTGTATCGACTGAAACAACCCGATCCCGATCCTGATGCGGGCGCACTGATTTAGCGTCAATGTCCGCCTGTGCTGTTGCACCCGACGTGTAATCCACTGGCACGATCCATAGCGTATCGTCCGCCGGGTTTTTCCATACGTCGTTCGCCTCATACGCTGTTCCGGCGACAAAATCGCCTTTGTAATTCACAGCAGCGTAACGAACGAGCTTGTCTTTTGCGGTGGCGAGAGCGGCTTGGCCTTCGGCGTCTTTTGCATCGAGTTGCGCTTGTAAGTCATCTAAACGACCAGTGAGGCTTCGATGGGTTTTCCCCAGACGAGTCACAACGTTTTGCGCTTCTACCGAATTGACGATATCAGCCAGATCGTCAATATCCTGTTTCATGTTTTCGAGATCGGTACGCGTTGGAATCTTGCCAGCCATAGTTGCTACTCGTTTACGTTAGTTTCAATGTGATCAATGAGTGATTCAAGGTCGTCTACCGCTACGCCGATATCCATAACGCCTTTTGTCACGTCGTCGTCCAGCAGTTTAAGTTCTTCGATTTGAGCTGTGACGGTGTATTCCCACAGCGCAGGGGCCAAACACTTTGCGTCGTAGTCGTCGGTGAACATGCAGGTGTGGTCAATCAGACCCGCAGGCGTTTTTATTGGGATAACAAACGTAACCGCGCCACCCTCGAGTACTTGCTGAACCCAGCCTTCGAACAGCTCTGCTTCTGCGTCACTGAAACGCCAGGTGAGAGAGGTATCAGCGGGAGCGTTCCACCATTTACGGCGATTACGAACCCGCCCGGACGCCATTTTTACGCGCACCGTGCCGGAGTTGCGTTTGTAGCCATACCCCGCGAGCTGCGGCAGCGGGAGTATGTCGGTCGGGTAGCGGGTGTAGTCGGTTGCCATGTTAGGTTCCTACCCGGGCGAGGTTGTATGCGCTTTCCTGTGCGCGGGCGATTTCACCCTGGTTGTGGATGTTGCTGACATAGATGTTCACGACATCCTGTTCGGTCAGTTGCTCTACCCGGCCTGCTTTGCTGGCGTCTTCGATGAAGTTATATGTCGGTTCTTTGCGTTCACCTGCGGCGTTTAGTCGGTCTTGGGTGTCGCGGTTGAAGCTTTCCATACCGACGGATCGGTCGGGCATGGATGCGCTGGCCGTGGGTAGGTTTTGGTCAAACGTGGTTTGCCCGTTAAGGCCACCAGCTGAGAGGCTGGCAGAGCTGCCCGGCTGCACTTGTTTGAGTGCACGGAGGCGCATCATGCCTGCGATGCCTGCGGCTGTGGCGGCAGCGGCACCGGCCACCGGGCCACCCCATGAGCTGGCGACTTTATAGGCGTTCTGCGCGGCTTCAATGGTGCCAATAACGACGTTCACAATCGCTGCGGCTTTGCCGATCATGCTGAGGCGGCGGTTACCGTGCTCACTGAGTGTTGCCATGTTGGCAAAGAAGCCTTGCGCAGAACCGACGATGGCGGCGTTTTTATCGGCTTCAGCCTGTAAGCGGGCTTGGTTGTATACCTGCAGGTTCTTGAGTGAGATTTCGGCATAACGCTGCTCGGTGACCTGGTTGGTTTCCAGAGCGTTGGCGAGCATTTCCTGACGACGGGCGAATACTTGCTGGTAGGTGTCGTTTTTGCGGATTTCGGCTTCAAGAGCTTTGTCTACACTGCCGACTTCTGACGATTCAGCGAACGGGGTACCGGTGCCTGATGTGCTGTTGAGTGCATTCTGAGCGCGCTCGACTTTTCGAGCGGCTTCGTCGGCTTGAGCCTGTACCTTTTTGAACCATTTTTCAGCGGCTTCGGCGGGCAGTTCCTGCATTGCCAGTTCGTGCATTTCGCCTTTCAGTTCTTTAAGTTGGTCCCGGGCGACCTTTGCCATGAGTGAGAGGCCAGAGTTCGGGTCTACGTCGATGCTTACGCCGGGGATCAGGTTGGCGACTTCGACCAGGCTATCACGCACGGTTTGCAGGCTATCAAAGGTGAATGTTGCGAACGTGGCCACCAGCACCTGTGCACCCTTCCATAGCAGTTGCATGCCGCGAATGGCGTTACCCACGTAACCTACCGACTTAACGGCGATTTCCATACCAGAGGCGACTTGATCGCGGAATCCGTTGGATTCTTTGCTTGCGTTGAAGAATTCGTTCGCAATTTCGGTTATGTACGGTGCCACGGCAATGGTGATGCTTTTACCGAGGCCGTCCATTGCTTGTGTTGCGCGGTAGGTGGCGTCATTCGCGGCTTCGATTTTGGCGGCGTCGATGCGGTTCACTGCAATACCGAGGGCTTGAGCTTCGCGCTGTGCGGCGGCTAAGCCGTCAGCCCCGTCGCGCATCATGTTGACCATGCCCACGCCTTCGGCATCGAACAGTTTAAACGCGAGGCGCACGCGGTTGCTCTGCCCTTCTACGTTTTTCATCTGCTCTGCGATGGCGGCGAACTGTTGATCGGGGCGCATGGCGGCAAGTTGCTGCGCATTCAGGCCGAGTTCTTTAATGGCGTCTTTCGCTTCACCGGTTCCCTGTGCAGCTTCAGCCACGCGGCGAACCATGCGTTGTAAGCCGGTATCCAGCTGGCGCTGAGCTACGCCGTTAAGTTCTGCCTGATGGCGCATGCCTGCAAGGGCTTGAGTGGTGAGGCCAATCCGGTCTGAGAATTTGGCCATCTGGTCGATGGTCGCCATCTGCTGCTTAACCATCACGGCGGTGGCGGCAGCAACCGCTGCGGAGGCGGCACCGATAGCGATACCTGCACGGTTGATTTCGCGGCGAGCGCTGGTGACGGCCTGTTTTGCGGAGTCGCTGAAGGAATTGGCGTCCTTTTTGGCGTTTTTCATGCCGGTTTTATAACTGGCAGAATCAACACCGAGCGAGACGATCAGCTCTGCAATTTTACGCTTCAGGCTCATGGGGTTTTCTCTGAGTTACTTTGAATACGAGGCTTTCAGTGATGCCATCAGGCCACGGGCGGCTTTTACGCTGGCCGGACCACTGCTGATCTGCAATTTGTGCGGATCTGGGTATAGGTCGCTGGGTTTCAGTTGTTCGTGGCGTTTTAGTCGGGCGGTGACGTTCACCAATGCGGCGGCGGCGACTCCGGCACGCCAGTTGTCTGCCAGGTATCCGGCAGGCTCTACGCGGAAGAAGTGCCGCCAGCGATCAATGTCACTGGCTGGCATTGCTTCTAACTCGGCATAGGTGTGTATGCCGAGTTGGTGCATCAGCCGGTAGTCGTCGTAGAGCTGGGGGCGGAGTCTGAAGGCTTTGCGGCTTCGGTTTCTTGCTCACCCTCTGCGGTGCCGTCGATATTCACGCCAGACAGTTTCAGAATGGCCTTGTACAGCTTGATCATGGCGGCTTCTGATTTTTCGGCCAGGGCTTCGGCGTCGTCACGGGTGAACAGCGGGTTGCCATCTTCGTCGAGTGCGCCTGCGATGACGGTTTCAACGATGGCTTCATCGGCTGCGCCGGTGCCGTGCATGTCCATCACGCGGGTGCGGGTGCGCAGTGAGAGTTCTTTCACTGGTACGTCGACACCCCATTGTTCAACGGTGACGGTCTCGGTTTTGAGGTCGTCTTTTTTCAGGATGGCGTCACGAAGGCTCATACTGGGTCAACTCCGGGGCCGTTTACGTTGAGGGTGAATTCGATCATTGTCTCGTCTTCCATCGACGGGATGCGCTTGAATTCTTTCACCCAGCAGGCAAGGATGACTTCTTCTTTGCCGTCGGTCGCGCCGGTTGCATCAGACGGCACGGTGTATTTGTAGTTACGCTCAGTGCCTGATTCCCAGTCGGCTTCGACGTTGGCCGCTTCGGCGTCGTCGGTTTTTACGCGGAAGGTCAGTGCACCGATGCTTTTGATACCAGCACGGGTGCGGGCGTATTCGCTGCCGGTGTTGGTGTCGGTGTTTTCGGTGCGGGATTTCACCAGCTCTGGCAGCGGATCGTACACAACCATGGCTGTGCCGTATCCGTCGTCTGCTTCGTTGCGGCGGTAGAGCGCAGCGGTACCTGCGCCGATGTTGTTACTCATGGCAGTGTTCTCCAGGTGAGTGTTAGTTCGATGATGTGGTGGTGTTTCTCGCTGGCGCTGGCGTACCCGGGGCGGATATCGTCAGTGCTGATGAGGCTGATGCCTATCTGGTCGTGCGTTGCGCTGTAGCCGTCGAGTTGTTCGCCGATTGCGTGGGCAATTTCAGCAGCCTGCAGGTAGCTGCGGGCGAATACGTCGATCTGGTACCGGCTGCGCTTTGTCGTATGCTGATTGCCTGCACTGGTGCGCTCACTTGCCGGGTTGCTGATGCTCTGGTGACGAATCGCGGGATATTTGCAGCGCTCTGGCAATATGGCCGGATAGATTCGATCATCGATGGCATTGATCACTTCTGGCGGCATGGCGTTGATCAGCAGATCGGTAATGATGATTTCGAGCATGGCTATTTACCGGTCTTTTCGAATTTTGCGATGCGTTTTTGCAGTGCGATGGTTAGGCGTTTCAGTATGGTGTTGACGTTGTTGTCCATCGCGCGGCGCATCCAGCCACGAGGGGTGATTTTGTCGGTGCCTTCTTCGAGCATGACGGCCCACCAGTGTTTTTTGCTGCGGTGGCCGACGTGTATCCAGCCGATATCGTCTTCGCCCTTTTCGCCGGATTCGCTCCAGCGGCGCATAACTTCGTGCAGCGGCTTGCGGCCTTTCTTTTCGCGGGCGGCGATGGCTTTATCACTGGTTGCCCGGGGCGTTGTTGCTTTTACTTCGTCGAGCAGCGGTTTGGTGGCGTTCATGCCGGCGGATTTAAGTATTTTCCACTGCATATCAGCGGCTAAGCCGTCGAGCTTTTCATCCAGCTCTTTCAGGCCTTTAACTTCAAATTCGTCGGCCATCGCTTGAGCGCTCTACGGTAAATATCGTTTGGCTGTTGAATGGGCTTTCAACACCAATAATGCTGTACCAGGCACCGTTGACGTGCACGCGCATGGTGTCGTCGATGCCGGGTATAAAATGCGTTTTCAGCGTGTACCGGGCGACGTTGCTGAGCGTGTCGTCGGTGCTGTTCTCGCTGGCGCTGTTGAGTTTTACCGAACACCAGAAGGGTTCCACCCGCTCTGTGGTTTCTTCGGGTTCGTTAAGTTCATTGCTGCGTGATACGACGCGGTGCAACTCTGCGTATACGGTGTAAGAGCCTATTGGCATATCAGCCCCCGAAGAATACTTTGTACGGTTGCCACAGGCGCTCTGTCGCTTGCGGCATGGTGTTGTCCATATCACGAGTGCTGTACAGATACCCCACCAGCAGGAGCGCCCCTGCCGTGATTTTGCTGTCGATGATCGCAGTATGCTCTGGCGCGTCCTGATCCTGTGCCAGCGCCGCTTCATCGGCGTACAACTTGCGGCCGGTGTGGTCCTCGAACGCAGACAAGGCTGCTTCGATGTAGGTCTGGATCAGGGTGTCTTCACGGTCGTGGAGTACACGACACTGAAGCTTGGCGACAGAGAGGTCGATCATGTTCAGGCCTTGTTATTTGTCGGCTTGTGGCTTTTCAGCTGGTGCTTCTTTACCGTGCTCGATGACCTTAGCCTTGAGCTCTTCTTTGCAATATTTGATGTCGGCGTCTTTGGTCGAAACCATGCCCTGCTTTTCGAGCGATTCTGTGGTTTTTACATCGATGCCAGACACAAGCTGGTTTGGCTGATACTTGGTGCCTTCCACCAGCACAATGCTGAGGATTCGGACGGTGGTTGCTTTTGCCATGATGGTGATTCCTGTGTTTTCGTTAAAGAAAAGGGGCGTTACCGCCCCTCTTTTACGTCAGCCGTTTAGGACGCTGCGCACTGCAGGGTCTTAACTGCGCCACCCACATCCATCAGTTTGCCGTCGGCACGCTGGAAGCCGATAAAGCCCACCTGGCCTTTTTCGGTGTACTTAGAGTCCGCCATGCGGAACATCATCATCTGCATCACGTCGCGGATGGTGTAATGGCTGAAATCACCGAACGCCACAGGCAACGCGTTGACACCAACGTTTGCAACCTGCTGGTTGATGACATAGCCATAACCGCCGATACGATCCGGCTCACCAGAGTCGAGGCTTGGTAGCCAAAGCGGACGGTTGTTGGCGTCTTTCTTGTCTTTCAGGCCGCGCAGCGTCAGGTCGTTGAACATGAAACGGCAGTTGCCGCTTTCACGGTAAATAGGATCAACGCTGTGCACCAGGTGGTTCAGATCATCGAAGGTGATGTCTGTTGCAGATGAAGCCGTCTTACCGACACTCGCTGCGGTAATCACACCTTGAGGCTGGCCAGTACCAGTGCCTACTGTAAAGTGTTTGTTCTGGATGCGTGCAAGGCGCATCGCCATCAGGCGCTGTATATAGGCTTCAAGGTCGATGCCAGAATCTTGCAGCAACTCAAACGGCAGCGCGATGGATTTCGAGCTGTACTTGAACGCACCCATGGCGAGTGTGCCGAAGGTGGTGTCCTGGTTGGCAACTTGCTGATTTTCACCAACAATTTCACCTTCTTCCGAAGTGGCGTCTGTGGTTGGCAGGTCCATAGCGTTGCCAGTAGCGGTTGCCAAAATAGTGGCAACTGAGCGCATACCGCCAAACGCCTTCATGGCTTCGAGGAGGCGTGCGACAAACTCGCGGTACACCAGCGCCTGACCATTGTTCGCTTCGTTGGTACCCATTGCGCCATTAACGCGGTTGATTTCATTGCGCATGAAAGTCTGTTGATCGGTGGTGAGGTTACCCATACCGCCGCGCAACCATGAGTTAGTGCAGGCTTTCAGTTTGGCTTCACGGTCGGCCGCTTCGTCGTCACCGATATCCAGTTGTGCAGCGACGTTCTTGACGTGCTGCTCTTGGGCGTCGGTCAGCTTCATGGTTTCTTCATAAGCTGAGATGTGGCGGTCGATGTTTTCGACAGCGGCGCGGAAGTCGTCAAACTTCTTCTGGTCGTCGTCGTTCCATTTGTGGTCGTCTGGTTGGTTTACCAGGGTGTCCATCTGTGCGGCAATGGTTTTGCGTTCTTCCCGCAGTGCTTGGATGCTTTTCATGTTGCGTTCTCCGTTAGGATTTTTGGGTATAAAAAAACCCGCCGAAGCGGGTTGAAGTGGTGTCGCGGGAAGCCGCTAACCGTGTGCCATGGCAAGTGCTTGCGTCTGACGGCGCAGGCGAGCCATGAATTCTTTGTGAGCTTCTTCGTCGTGCTCCGGCTGGGTTTTTGGTTCCAGTTTTGGGGCGTTGGCGTAGGCGCTGAGGTTCCAGCGGCTGGCGTTGTTGGTTTCGGCGTCGTCTTCGATGATGCTGTCGATGAAGCCGTGTTCCTTAGCTTCGGTCGCGTCGAACCACGTTTCGGCCTGCATCCATGCGTGAAGCTGGTCACGATCGAGGCCGGTTTTCTTGGCGTAATCGTTAAGGATGCTGTTATCCACTTTTTCGAGCAGATCCGCAGTGCTACGCATGTCGCTTTTGTTGCCGATGGCCATGGTCCAGCCTTCGTGGATCATGTAGAACCCGCCATCAGCCATGCTTACACTCGCACACGCGGCGCTGATGTAAGTGGCGGCGCTGGCACAGAGGCCGTCGATCTGAGCGTCTATGGTGGCTTTGTGCTGTTTAATTGCGGTTGCGATGGCGCGGGCGTCGAATACATCTCCACCCGGGCTGTTGATGTGCAGCACGATGTTGGTTTCTTCGATGTCGTTCAGGGCCTGAATGAAGTCTTTTGCATCGACACCAAACCAGCCACCAATCGCTTCGTACAGGTAGACGTGGGCGGTGCCTGCTTCGGCACGGACGCTCAGCGCCTGGCCGCGATCTTTATTCGCCTGGAGCAGGTTCAGGAGTTTGTTCATTGCTTCCACCTGTGGTGTTATCGCTGGTTTGTGGTTTGTAGAGCACTTCGCCGCCTTCAACTGGTGGGCGGTCTTCAAGTTCGCGCACTTCGTTGATGGTCATGAAGCCCGGCATCTGATTACCGCCAAGTGATTTTTGGTAGGCTTCGTAACGGGTTTTGATGTCACCGCGTAACAGGCCGTCGATGTTGAAACGGAAGAAGTATTTATCGCTGCGGATGATCTTGCGGTTTACTTCCTGTTCGATCCGGGCCAGCAGTGGGCGCAGCGTGTAGATGGTGAATGCCATGCTTTGCTGCTCAATGCCGGTGCCCCACGAGCTGCTCTTTTCGAGGTGACCAATCATGTGCGGTGGCACGCCGAAGATGCGGGCGATGTCTGCCACCTGAAATGCGCGGGTTTCCAGAAGCTGGGTGTCTTCTGCGCTCATTGTGATTTCTTTGAACTCACCGCCCTGGGGGATAAAAGCCGGAAGGTGGCGTTTATCTGGGTTTTGGTGATGCTCGAACCAGTAGTTGCGAATGATTTTCGCCTGGTCTTCTTTCAGCGGCTGGTCGAATTTGATGTAACCGCGTGGGGTAGCATCGTTGGCAAAGAAAGTAGCGCTGTATTTATCCGCTGCAAGAGCCCCACCAACAGCGTTAAGCATGGCGCTGCGCAGTGTGCTGAGGCCTTTTTTGCCGTTCCAACCGATATTCGGGATGTGCAGAATATCGTCTTGGTCGTAAACGGCTTGGGTGCCGTTATCGAATACTACGGAATACTGCAGACGGCCATTTACTTCATCAGGCTCAACGCGTGCCGGGTTTAACGGCGTGAGGCTGAGCATGTCGCCGTTACGGTTGCGACCGATCAGACTGTAGTGGTTACCTTCGAGCAGAATGTGGTTTACGACGGTTTCCCAGTAGATGACGGCGGTCAACATGGGGTTGGGTGCGTCGTGCAGCGTGCGGTAATACGGGTGCGCCGAAAATACGTTTTTCTCTTTGCCGCTTCGCTCGTAAATGTGCGCAGGCAATGTGCCGATAGAGCCACACAGCAGGCGCGTACACGCATACACAGCGGCCACTTTCATGGCGGAATCACGGGTAACCGGTTCGCCGTGAGCAGATACAGAACAGTTAAACAGGTCCATCATGCTTTCGACATCACCGCTGGTTACGGTAGTGGCGTTTTTAACCTCTGCCAGCTGGGCCTGTACTTCTGCAAGTTGCTGCGACAGGTCTGCTGTTTTTGATTTAAATGGCCACATAATTACCAGTTCACGAAGTCTGTGTTGATGCCCTGTTCTGCAGGCTCATACATGGCTCGCCCTACACCCATGATGCAGCAGACGATGCCGTCGATTTTCTTCTCGGGGCTTTCTTTGTCCGGGAAGTAGTTTTCTTTTTTGTCGGGTTTGTTGGTGGTGTTGCTTGCCATCCAGTTGAGGATCGGGTCGTCTGGGTGGTGGAACCTGCCCGACACCACAGCCGCTTCCATTTCTTTCATGGCTGGCGACATGTTTTGTACGGTGTTGCGGAATTCGACGGTGACTGCGCCATCAGCTTCGTGCTGTTGTGCCATCTGTGCAGCTCGCCACGGGTCGTAGACGATCTCCTGCATGTTCATGCCGTCCATGTCTTCAACCGCTTCTTCTTTCAGGTGGTTGAAGTTGATTTCAGAGCCGGGCATTTCGAACAGGTGCCCAGAGGCAACCCAGCGTTCATAGGCCGCTTGGTTGCTTTTCTCTTTGGTGTTTTTGATCGTCTGTTCCGGAAGGTAGAACTTCGGGAATGCGTAGTAATGCAGATCGCCGTCGATCACTCGGCGGTAAAATCGCATCTGGCAGCAGATGTCGATCTTGGCCGCGAGGTCAATTACCAGGTAACACTCGTCGTCTTTGAAATCGTCGACGTTTAACGCCGGATCACCACAGGCGCGCCACTTGACCATGTTCAGCCACTGCGCTTTTGCACCACACCAGATGTTCAGGTGCTTGGTTTTAAATATGACCTGCCGTGCAGGGTTGTTTTTGGCGTTCTGCTGCATGCTCAGCAGGTAGTCGTCACCCACTGATACACCCATATTCGGGTTGGCGATGCGCAGGCTTTCGGGCTTATCCCAGTCATCTTCGTTGTCGATGGTGTAGATAATGCCGAACAGTTCTTCGTTCGGGATCGTGCCTTCGAGCATCTTCTGCACTTCGAGCCGCTTGTCATAACAAGGGCCTGCCAGATTGGTGCCGGCCGTTGTAATGATGAAGCAGAGCCATTCGTCACGGGCACCCATACCGGTGATCATGGTTTCGTACAGGTCTGGCGTTTTGTGTTCGTGGAACTCGTCGATGATCGCGCAATGCGGCGATGAACCATCACCTGGGTTACCAACGATCGGTTCAAACCGGCTTCCATCGTCCGGGCGGTGCATGTTTGAGGCGTTCACCTCTATACCGAAGGCTTCCTTCAGATCCGGTGTTTTATTCACCATGATCTTCGCTGGGCGGAAAACCTCCCAGGCTTGCTTCTCTGTGGTTGCGCCACAGTAAACTTCTGCGCCGTATTCACCGTCGAGGGTGAACATGTAGTTCCCGGTACCGGCAGCCAATACCGACTTACCCATTTTTCGTGGAATCTCGCTGTACGCTTCACGAAACCGGCGGGTTTTGTCTTTCTTACGCTTCCACCCGAACGAGACGCAGAAGATAAACTTCTGCCAGGGCTCAAGTGTGATTAACTGTTTCTTTCCCGCCCACTTGCCTTTGGTGTGGGGCAGTGCCTGCACGAACATGCAGACGACTTCAGCGGCTTTTCTGTCGAAGTAGTACGGGTACTTTTTGGTTTTCTCTTTCTTCAGATCATCGAGGTGACGCTGACAAGAGAGCTTTACCCATTTACACGCAGGGATACGGCCTGCAACGATGTCGCGCGCGTATTTGTTCGCGGCGTTGACGTTGTGGAATGTGGCCATGCGTTCATGTCGTTATTTGCCCATCATTTCCAGCATGGCAGTGAATGCGTTGTCTTTCGGTTTACCACCATTTGGAGCAATGATTCGTGATCTGTTTGCCGGGTCGATACCCAGAACCGCCCCAGCAGATTGCATCTGGCGTAGCGCCTCATTGGCTGCCGATAATGCCGGGTGTTTTTTCATGGTGCCGTTTTCTTGCATGATCGTTGGCTGGCCGTTGGCCTCTGCCATCGATGTGCGATAAACGGAATAGGCCAGACAGAACGCTTCTAGGTTCCACAAGTCGGCAACCGTCATCACGCCCCGGGTGCAGAGCTGCGGCGCCAACGTGTCCCACTGTTCAACTGCGTAATCAAAGTCATGCAGGTGTTCAGGTGCAGCAACATCAGTCACGGCATCGAACTGGGGTTCGTCTTTATTCAGTTTTCGTTTGCCGGGATTGCCTGCCAGCTCTTTCTGGGCGGTTGGCTTCGGCTTTCGGCCTTTTCCACCTGGCATGGCATCACCTCCGGTCGCCAGATCGCGGGTCCGGAAAAATTTTCAATTTCGCGGGCGTAAAAATTCGATTTAGGCGGCGGTCTCTGTGCG
>CEPX01415180.1_pt1 | contig 40189 bp, 39 predicted proteins | sample 361361 | NCBI WGS metagenome assembly CEPX01 (sample SAMEA2619974, study PRJEB7988) | marine metagenome | biome: marine biome (ENVO:00000447); feature: mesopelagic zone (ENVO:00000213) & marine oxygen minimum zone (ENVO:01000065); material: "saline water (ENVO:00002010), including plankton...
GAAAAAATTAAATACATTGAAGCCTGGAAGATAAAAGAAGGAGATCAAGTGGTGACTAAATCTAAAGATGTAATTATTGATGAACAAGATATAATTAATACTTATAGTTCTAGACAGCAGGAACAATGTCGTTTGTTTTATCTATACAAAGAAATTAAGAATTCTAATCCTTCTTGGGGATACAAAAGAATTGCTAAAGCTATGAAGCAACCTATTGGGAAAACTCGCTGGTGGCATGCAGGAAAACATATTCCAGTACCTATTCAAACAGCTAATTGGTTGAAAGAAAGAGGACTTCTTCCAATAAAGTTAGAAAATCCAAAACTCCCTTTGGTTGCTAAGGTTCTCGGTTCTACTTTTGGAGATGGAGGAATCTTTGAAAATCTTAACGGTATTTTTCTGTCCAGTAAGGAGAAGTACAACGTGGAGGAGTTTGGGAGAGATTTAGAGAAGATATTTAATTTAGAAAAAGAATCCTATTCAAGAATTATTGAAGGTGGCGAATATGGTAATTCTTACTGTTATCAAAACACAAATAGAAACATAATTAGGTTTTTCAAGGCTCTCGGAACACCTGTAGGAAAGAAAACTACTCAGAAATTAAATGTGCCAACTTGGATTAATTTACTCGAGGAGGCTAAAAATGAGTTTTTCAATTCCTTTCTAGGAAGCGAAGTTGGTACTCCAAAGATTCATATCTCAAAAAAAAGTTTAAATACCTTTGACTTAGCAATTACAGGAACAGCGTCATTATATGAAAATAGAGTTAATTTTTTACTAGGACTAAAAGATTACTTAGAGCAGAAGGGAGTTCAGACAGGAAAACTTATTGCTAAAGAACTCAAAGGCAGTGATAGAATACTTTTCCGTCTGCTTTTCTCTACCAAATTTGAAACACTGATTAATTTTGAACAGAATTGCAAATTAAATTATTGTAAATATAAAAGAGAAAAGTTATCCAATACAATAAATGAGTTTAGGGATGAAAAACTATCTAGATTTAATAATTTAGTTGAACAGGGTTATGGAGCAGAGGCAGCAATGAATTTACTTAATCTAAGCCCACGGGCTTTGTATCAAATTCAAAATTCCAAACATTACACAGTCAAAGAACCAAAAGCTAAATACGGAGAAACATGAAACTTACATCACAAAAAATAACAAAGGTTGAAAGAGTACCTTACAAAGGTAAATTGTACAATGTCACTACTAGCTCCGGCAATGTTATTGTAAATGATATCCTGTGCAAAAATTCAGGAGGTTTAGGCACTCCGGCTAACCAAAGGGTAGTTGGTGGTATGATTCATAAAGCCCATTTGGGAGTTTTATTTATTGATGAGATTGCTACTTTGCATCCTAGAACTCAACAGGAATTACTTTCCGCATTGCAGGAAAGGAAGTTCCCAATTACTGGTCAGTCGGAGAGGTCAGCTGGTGCCATGGTAAGAACTGAGGCTGTGCCTTGTGATTTCGTTTTAGTAGCAGCAGGTAATTTAGAAACGATTAAGAATATGCATCCGGCGTTACGTAGTAGAATTCGTGGATATGGTTATGAAGTTTATATGAATGAGACTATGGAGGATAATAAAGGGAATAGAATGAAAATTGCCAGATTTGTGGCTCAAGAGGTTAGGAAGGAGAAAGGTAAGATTCCACATTTTGATTTGACGGGTATCAAAGCGATGATTGAAGAGGCGCGTAGAAGAGCGAATAGAAAGGGACATTTAACTCTACATTTGAGAGGTTTAGGTGGATTAGTTAGAGCGGCTGGAGATTTGGCCAAGGAGCATAAGTCTAAAGTTGTTAGTAAGCAACATGTTAAAATGGCCAAGAAATTGGCCAGGCCCTTGGAACAACAAATTGCCGATAAGTATATTGACAGAAAGAAAGAGTATGAAGTAATTATGACTAGTGGAAGCAGGGTTGGTCGTGTAAATGGATTGGCTGTGATCGGTGGAGGCTCTGCACATTCTGGTATTCTCTTACCTATTGAAGCGGAAGTTACTGCCGGTGGTGAGAAGGCAGAGTTTATTGCGACAGGTAAGTTAGGAGAAATTGCCAAAGAAGCTATTAAGAATGTCTCGGCAATTATTATGAAATATTTCGGAGAAGATATTAAGGAAACTAAGGATGTGTTTGTTCAGTTTTTGCAGACATATGAAGGAGTTGAAGGTGATTCAGCATCAATTGCAGTGGCTACAGCAATTATTTCCGCTTTGAAGAATATTCCTATTAAGCAAGAGATTGCCATGACTGGTTCTTTGTCAGTTAGAGGAGAAGTATTGCCAGTTGGCGGAGTATCTTCAAAAGTTGAGGCTGCTATCGATGCAGGAGTAAAGATAGTTATTGTTCCTAAAAGTAATTTGAAAGATATTGTAATTGACGCTGAAAAATTGAAGAAAGTTAAAATTATTCCAGTTACTAAAATCGAAGAAGTTATGGAATTCTCTTTAGATTGGAATGGAAATAAAAAATTGAAAGCATTGATTTTTAACGGTAAGAAGAATTAATTAATTGGAGTAACAAACCCACTAGGATTTAATGATATCTGCGGGCCAATTGGCCTACCTGGTTGTACTTTTGGATGAACATATATCTGCCCCTCAGGATCCTTCTCAGCGATTAAACGAACGTTGCCGCTTTCACTCACGGCTCTCGGCGAGGGAGCTTCATCAATAATAAACTTTTGATGACCCATTTTTGCAATAAAACCACGTGTCATGTCACCTTTCCAGTGTCGCATGGTGACTCGAGGTTTAAATGTTTGACCTTTGCTAGCTTGAAGACAACCTGTGGCGATATCAGCAGCAACTTCACCACAATGCCGAGCTTCAGTTTTAGGGTCATAATCATATTCTCCTGCGGCCAATTTTCTAGACATTTGTAGAGCGGAAGCTGAAGAGACAGGACTACCTTGGTCATCTACTACTTCAAATAATGCAGAGAATTTCCCGTCAGCAAATAAACTTTCTTCAACAGGAACGACTACGGTTTGCGATCCAGTGGCCTCTGTGACCCATAATTCACCGTCCACGAAAAATAAGGCGGCTTGATGACCTGGTTCTGCATTCACAAGTGCGTTATAGGTTTTTCTGTCTTCAGAATCTAATGTTCCTGGATCATATCCAAGCCTATCTACGATACCAATAGCTGCACTGCCACCAGTATAATGAGCGACATATAAATTTTCTTCATTTAATAGTAAATTTAGAGGGGTTCCTTGAAAAACCAAAGTTTGTTCTATAGGTTTGTTTTTATGTGGAATAGTACCAATTCTTTTATCAAAATCAATTAATCCCCCATCAGTCATCGTGTATCCATAAGACGAACATGATTCCGCTACGCAACCAATAAATCTGTTTGTATATATTTGCTTCCCATTTTGCCTAGAATAAGTAATCCTATTGATACCATTTGTAATGTAAACACTTCCTGAACTATAAATATTTTTTACTTTTGGATCCAAGATCACTTGGCCATCGTTTACTTTTATTATTAATCTGGAAGGCGACGAAGCATCCTCCATTTCAGAAGCATATTTGCTTATTAATACGAAGTCTTCTGGAAATATATGTGGATCTAGTCCTCCTTTTGTACCACTACTTAGACCAATACTAAATCCTTTGCCTCCAGCAGAAAGGCTATCACCCAGTGAAAGATAATTTCCTGAATGTGGCTGATCATCAAAGAAGATATTTACGTTTTTATTTGCTGCAATATTTACACCATCAATTAAATGAATTTTTCTAGATCCTGGAACCGCACGAATAGACAATTGTCCTTTGTTTATTTCAAATTCACCAGAGACTAAATGTGTTATTCCATTAAGATTTAATTTTAATGGCCTAACTACTGAAGTATCTTTATATTCATTAGAGTGATCTAAAATTCTAATTGTTGGTTTGCCTTGTATTTTAAAACTTGGAGGATCACTCAAATCTAAATCTAAGCCTGGTTTAGCTCGTACAAAGACAGAATTAATACCATCTTTAGAACCAACCAGTAAGAATTCCCTTTCTCGTTCTATGATAATATTATCTTGTGCAGTGCCGAGAGCACTTCCAGATTTTCCCGCCTGAAAACTAATGGTATCTGAAGCAGGATGTATTTCTGTAACAGCGGCATCTGAGATTCTATGTTGGAGTGTACCCACTTTAAGTTCAGCATTATCTAAGTGTAAGTTTCCTTCAATTATTTTCCCATCACCTTTAATCTGAGCGTCCGCATAATCCACTTCAGCTTCGGTAAAATCAATGGAACTCTTGGACTTCCGTTTGTATTTTAATTTTCCCCGATGCAACTTGGATTTGCTTACTCCTGTGGTTAAAGTTCCCTGGCCACTTACTTCACTTCCATCGTCTAAATCTACTTTTCCACCAGCTACTTGTACTCTGATTCCTTGAGGCACGTTTTTAATGTTAGCACCAGGAGCTAATGTAATAGTGTTTGAACCATCAAAGGAGCAACCTTGACAATTTGTTACAGTGATGCCCAAGCCGGCCATGTCTTTTTCAAATTGAGTGGGTTGTTTTATTTCGCTTACATGAGCATCATTATGTGGAGCCAGTATAGATACGGCTAACAGAACAGTTATACAAATCCATAGGTTTAGTTTCAATTTCATTTTATCCAATCATATTGTATTGCGAAGGCAAAGTAATATTCGTCATTGTAATATTCTTCATTAGCATAAATTAATGAGTAAATTACAGTATTATCGATATGCAATAAATCTATATATACATCGTGCTCCTCACCAAGATCCACCAATGTACTGGTTACGATGTCATTCGGAAATGAATTTTGTTCTTCAATAATATCATTTGCCAAGGCGATTGCCTGTCCAAGCTGCACAGTTTTTGTTGTTGAAAATTCATTTATTTCTACTTTAGATTTTTTGGATTCTATGGTTACTGGTAAATGCATGTCTAAAGTTGTTTTGGCTGGACTAATTGTAGTTTTGATTTTATTTGGTCCAATGGTAACATTTTTTCCAAATTGCTGTAAGTCTTTTAAGCAGAAATCTATATTATTCAAAACATATTCGCTTATTTCTTCTTCAGTAATTGATAAAGTTGGAAGTGGTAATGGCTCTTTGTCATAGTAATAAGGTATTTTTGTGAAATAAAATGTGAAATAAGGTTTTGGAGGATGATTGTATCCACCTTGAGAAGATGTTACAGCAATTGCTTTTTTAAAAGTAGTGTCCAGGCAGTCTTGTATGAATGATTGTATAGGAGCTGTAGATATTTCAGCATCCGTTTCAGGACTTGTTGAAGAGATTACAAAATAAACTGCGCCAAACAATAGTAAAATAACTAAACCTACGATTACAAAAGTGCTTACTTGTCCTCTTTTTTGCATAAGATTAGTATTATATTATTATTTATAAAGTTTAGCCAGAATTAAGATGGAGGTTCCTGAGAGACTGGAGCTTCGGCGATTATTTCATCCAGTTTTATTGGCTTAAATACTTCAACTCGTCCTTTAGGTGTTGAAGTAAAAATAGGATCTGAATTTGGACTTTCGCTTAGGGCTCTGGGTAAAGGAGCATCATAAAATTCAAATAAATTCTTATGGAATTCTTGGGCGACTAATTTTCTGGCTGCATCTCCTCGCCAGTTTTGCATTTTAACCCTCGGTTTAAATTCCTGATTTGAGCTGGCCATTAGACAAGCATTAGCGATCTCAAAGGCAACTTCAGCACAATGTTTGTCTTCAGTATATGGAAAGTAATCATATCCTCCACCAGCTAATACTCTGGACATTGTTCTAGCTGTTTCGGAAGAAACTGGATTGCCTTCATCGTCTACTACTTGGTATAATGCAGCCATGTCGCCATTAGCAAATAAACTTTTATCGAAGGGTCGGACCACAGTCTTAGTACCATCTGCCTCTGTAACCCAAAGTTGTCCATTTAGATATAAAAGAATTCCACTATGTCCTTGTTCTGCTTTAGTAATTGTGTCATACTCTGCTCTTTCTGCAGAATCTTCTTCACCTGTAGGATAACCATACTGTTTGGCAATTGCCTCAGCTGCGCTTCCACCATAGTAATCAGCATAATACAATTTGCCTTCATCTAACTCCACTTCAACCTCTTGTTCACCTACAGAAAATGTTTCTCTGTGTAACTTTACTGCTGGCTGATCCACTCCTGATCCAGTGTTAAAATCAATCACACCTCCATCTTCAAAAATATAACTAGTGGTCCCACAAGTAGAGTGATATTCATTACATGGAACGAATTTTGTATTATATATTGTTTTATCTTCTTTATTTATGTAGGTGATTTTACTGATACCGTTGGTAACTTGAACAGAACCTGAAATTTTGGCTTTATTATTTTTTGGATCTAGTTCAACTTCACCACCTCTGCCAGTGTTAGGCACATCGATTGTTTTTAATTTATAGCGTTGAGTTTCTGGGTCATAAACCGCAATTTCCTCTTGCGCAACTGTGAAATCGAAAACTAGTCTTGAATCACCGGCAGATCCTGACATTTGAGGAGCAAATTTAGAAGAAGTGGGAAATTCAACAGCATATTCAGAATTTAGATATCCTTTTTTTCCTGAGCTTAAGGCCGCGGTGAAGGTATTTCCGCCCAGGGTTAATTTTTCACCAATTGAAATATAATCTCCAGTGCGTGGCTGATCGTCAAAGTATACCTCTACACTCTGCCATGGTTTAAGGTATATCCCATCAACCATACTCAATTCTTTATATTTATCACCAATAGTGCGGACATTACCTTCATAAAATTGCCAAGCCCCTAAGATCTGATGTTTTTTTCCATTAAGCTCTAATTCAATTGGTTGTAATTCATACTCTGCTTCAGATTGTACAACACCTTCAGAATCTACAACCTCTGGCTTTACTTCTTTCCTTAAAAAATCATTTTGGTTGTATAAGAAAAAACTTGGTTTTCCCGTGACAACGAGTTTTGGAGGGATGGACTCTTCTTCTCCTTTTGAGTTGGTTTTGGTAAGTATATTTAGAAATATTGGATATATGCCATTTTTGGAATTGTCTATGACAAAGGGCCGATTTGGATCAAGTTTAAGGTGATCTGATTCAACACCAATTCTAGCGCCTTCATTTGCAGAAATTAGAGCAATACTCTTGGATTCGTCGCTAGTTGCTTTTAGTTCTACATCTCCAAGTTGAACGTTAATATCAAAATATTTTACATTGGCATCTAAAAGATGAAGTTTGGAGTCGATCACTGTTCCTTTACCAGCAATGGAAGTTCCGAAAACCTCTACATCAGTGTTTATAAATTCGATAGGCTGGTCAGTAAGAGAATTAATTTTCATTTTTCCTGATTCAACAATTAATTTCCCATCCAATATTTTTCCTGATCCCACCACTTGAGCGTCGGCAAATTCCACTTCCGATTGCTCAAATTCAATAGGTTGTGGAACTTTTGTTTTTTGTTTCGGTTTCCTTTTGTGTTTAATGCGGCCTTTATACACTTTTGATTTAGAGACACTAGTTGTAAGTGTAGCATCTCCGGTAACTTCACTTTGATCTTCTAGCTTAACTGTGCCATGTGCAACTTGTACACGCATACCTTGAGGCACGTTTTCCGCACTAGCACCAGGAGCTAGAGTGATAGTGTTTGATCCATCAAAGGAGCAGCCTTGACAATTTGCTACAGTGATTCCTAGATCTGCCATTTGCTTTGCAAATTGTTGCTCAGCTGTAAGATAGGGATCTAAAGTTGTGGGATCATTCTTATCTTGAGCAATTGCCAAAGATGCTAAAATTAAAAGTATTGAGATAATAATTATTTTTTTCATTGCCAGTTATACCTCATTGCAAATTGAAACTTGTATTCATTCTGATAGAAATTTTCATTAGTAAATATTATATTGTATAGTACTGTGTTGTTTACATGAATTAAGTTAAAATTGATATTGTGAAGATCACCAAGTTCTGTTAGGAAGCTGGTTCTAACATCATTGGGAAATTCCTCTTGCTGCTGAAGAATTTGCTGAGTTAATTTAATGGCCTGGCCCAATTGCACTTTTTTTGAAAATGAAAATTTACTTAATTCCTTTACGGCATCATCTGAATATATTTTTATGGGGAGTTTCATATTTAGGTCTACCTGATCTTCAGTAATTTTAGATTGAATAATGGGTTCTTCCATTTCTACATTATCTTTTATTTGATAAATATAGGTTAGGCAAGGCTGAATTCTTTCATGCATTATTAAATTAATTTGCTTCTCAGTATTGCTGATAGTGGGAGAAATTAAAGTTTCTCCTGCAAAGAGATAAGGTATTCTTATTTCAAAATATTCATAATATGGCTCAGTTGGTTGATAAAAACCTGATTGCGCTGAAAGAAATTGGATACCCTCATGAAATGCTGACTCTAAACAGCTTTCCACTATTGAATTAATATTTGCATCAATTTCTAACTGTTCAACGGAAGTGGTTACATCAGATGAAGTAAAGTATAAGAAAATTATTGAAGTTAGTACAATCACTACACCTAAGATTAGAAAAATGGAAATCTGTCCTCTCTTTTGCATATTATAAGCATTACTTTAACTATTTTAAATTTAACTGTCAAATAGCTCTAATCCAACCATAATATTTATAAACAAACTATAAATTTAAGCTAATATGGCAAGATCTCAAGACAGAGCGAGGAGAAAACCTAGTGGAGGAAGATATCATACTAGCAGAAGCAAGAAAAAAGCTGAGTTGGTGGGATTTCCTGCTATGACTAAAGTTGCTGAAAAAAGAACTAGAGTAAAAAGAGTAATTGGTGGTAATGTCAAGGTTTCTACTTTAGGTGTTAAGAATGTCAATGTTTCAGATAAGAAAGGTAAAACGCAAAAAACTGAGATTGTAAATGTTCTAGAAAATCCTGCAAACCCAAATTTAGTTAGGCGTAATGTTGTTACCAAAGGCGCAATTGTGGAAACTAAGTTAGGTAAGGCAAAAATTACTTCAAGACCTGGACAAGAAGGTAGTGTAACTGCTGTTCTAATTTAGATTATTTATTGTAATTGACCAAGCAATTCAGATGCGCCTCCTCCAATTAAACCTTGAAGAAGTTCTGCTCCAGTTAAAAGTATAAAGATCGTTAATATAATTCCTAAGAAACCTAATATTATTCCTGATACTGCCATCCATTTTCCTTTCATATGTTCTCGATGAGTTTGCATAATACCACCAATACCAAAGATTATGGCCAATGTGCTGAATAATGGAAGAATTAAACCAAAAAATCCCAGGACAAGAGACATGAAAGAGAATTCTGAATGAAATTTAGCTTCGTATGGATTTGGTGCTAAGGTAGAATTTTGAGTAAAAGTTTGTGAAAATTGTTGAGATTTCTCTTGCGGAATTGCATCGGGCATATGATAGCAAATCCTTTGTTACTTTTAAAGTTTGTCCTGTGCCAGAAGGGCTGTATCATAAAATTTTTGGCCTTTTAGTGCCTGGAATATAAAGCACTGGACATAAGGACAAGTGCTGCTAGAGTATTTAAAGGACCCCAGCTCCATAACTGTATGCTGCACTCAGCATGCAGCCCACTGGGGTGATAAATATGATCGATTTAACAACGAAAACAGTAAGAAGATTATTTGAGCAACAAATGAGAATGTTAACTCAGCAAGCACTTTTACAGAAGGAAGATAGTTTCGATTACCAATTTAGTGAGAGGTGGATACAATGAATACATATGAAAGAATTACGTTCCTATTACAAAAATATGAAAAGCCCCTGAAGCAAACATACATAGATGACTATTAGCCATTCTACACCTCTCTGAGCGGTGGGGCGGAGTACTGCATGGGACCTAACCTGCGTGCCGTCTGCTGGATTCCGCCCAGCGCTCAGTAACCTTTTTAAACGAAGAGCCAAGAGTACCAGTATGGAAGTGTTGGCCAGGACTGAATTAGAGTACAGAAAGGAAGAAATAATTGATAAAATACTAAGAGGATCCATATTTATTTATCCTACAGATACTATTTACGGTATTGGATGTGTGGCGACCAACACAAAAGCTGTGGCCAGTATAAGAAGGATTAAGGAAAGGGAAAATACTCCGTTTTCTATAATTGCCCCAAGTGTAGATTGGGTCAAAAGCAATTGCAGCATTAATGCAAAAGCAGAAGAGTGGATCAATAGATTTCCTGGACCATTTACTTTAATACTTCCAGTTCAAGGCAATATTGAGCTGGCTGAAAATGTAAATCCTAACAAAGACACTTTAGGGATAAGAATTCCCGATCACTGGATTGCAAAATTGGTTGAAGAATGTGGAGTACCAATAGTTACGACTTCAGCCAACAAAACAGGTCAAAAATTTATGACATCTGTTGAAGATCTAGATGCTGAGGTAGAAAAAGAAGTAGAGTTTATGATTTATGAGGGTCCTAAAGAGGCAAGGCCTAGTAAGATAGTTAATGTTCAAATGGAAGAAGTTTTGGATAGATAATATTATAATTCTAATTTTTCACCATCGATATAAAAAGTCGGATTCTTAAAGACTTGATCACCGTGATAGATTGTTTTTATGGCACCACCAAACCATGAGTTACTGCCGATTGCTATATGGCCCGTACCAAGTACTTTTTCATCTATGATCATACTTCCTATTAATACTGCCGCTGGATTGATGCCAATTCCCAGTTCGGCCACTAATCTTACCCTTTCTGGATACTTGGCACGAGCTTCAAATTTTTGAAAAGTTCTTTCTAGTAAATGTGCATGTTTGCCTGTAATTGCGACCACTCTGCCGGTCTCTACAACTACTGTTACTGGTTCGTCAAGAAGTACGGCCCCATTTTCGGTTTTCATACTGCCATCAATTACAAAAGTTCCATTTACATTGGATATTCCCTTTGGAGGAATGTAGATCTCTCCTGCTGGCATGTTGCCGCCTAGTCCTTGATCATGATACTCTCCAATATTGGCGATGGCAGTCATACCCTCCACATTGAAAGTTATGTTGGTACCTGCTTCTGTTTTCACTCTGATTTCCTTAGCTTTGTCCCATTTACGTTTGATGGCCATACCCTTTTTCTTCATTCGCTTATAATTAGTGGTCATGGCTTCCAAAAAGAGATTCAAATGGCTAGGATTGACGTCTCCTAAACCAGTAGCAGATAGGAAGCGATGTTGTCTCTCCCTGCAATAGTTTCTAAAACTTTTTTCTTGGCCAAATCTTCCTAGCTTGTTTGATAGACATAGAATTACTATATTTCCAGGAGGTAATCTTTTAATGGCATCAACTACATGACTATCGGCGTGCATAAATCCTTTCTTAACTTCTTGAAATAGTAAATTCACGTTTAAAGATTTGCTTTTCGCCGCTGAATGGTATCCATAGGCCAACATAGTGGACAGATTATTATTTTCTTTACCATAATCTGAGATTATCAAAATGTGTTCTTTCTTAATTTTTAAGGAATTCTTGAGTATTTTGTAGAAACTACCATTACGTTTGTCAAGCTGTGAAATAATATTGTCAGGTAATCCAAACATAATAACATATTTAGTAGTTATATTAAAAAGTTTGTTGTTTTGTAGTTGTCATGCAAAGTTTTAAATAATACTAATTTGTGTTATATATATGTTTAAAAATTCAATTAAGGATCGCTTTAAGAGAAGTTGGGATTTAACTAAGAAGACCTTTCATGTGATGAGCCATGATAAAGAGATCATATTATTTCCTATTCTAAGTGCTGTGTTTTCGATTGTTTTATTTTTGTTATTAATTTTTCCAGTGGTGTTATCTGTAATGGCTGGGAAGTTTAGTACGGGTGCTGGCAGTTTATATGTTGGTGTTTTTGTATTCTATTTTGTGGCAGCTTTTGCAGCTACTTTTTTCAATGCAGGTGTTGTACATATTGCTAGGACTAGGTTTGAAGGTGGTGATGCAACATTTATGGATGGTATTAGGACAGGATTTAAACATTTCAAGCATATTTTAGGTTGGAGTCTGATCACTGCTACTGTTGGATTAATATTGAATATTTTAACTAGTCAGGCTGAGGAGAAGGGAGGAATTGCTGGTGTTATTGGCAAGATTGTAATTAGTCTGATTGGATTAGTATGGGCCATTGTTAGTGTCTTTGTTGTTCCTGCTATGGTTATCAAAGGAATAGGACCCATTAAAGCGTTGAAAAGTTCAGTGAAAGCTATTAAGAAAACTTGGGGAGAGAGTTTAATTAAGTATTATGGGTTAGGGTTCGCTAAAGGTATTATTATTGGAGTTGCCTTTTTGATTTTTTTAATTCCGGCAATTATCATGATGGTTGGTCAGAGTTTTATCATAGCAGGAGTACTATTAGGTATTTTTGTGCTGATCTTTACTATGACTATAGTTATTTTCAGTTCTGCCAATACTGTTTTTGATACTGCTTTATTTTTGTATGCTGATACTGGTAAGGTTCCTTCTTTTTATGATGAAGAAGTTATTAAGCATGCTTTTGTTAGTAAGCCTAAGAAAGGCATTTTCTAATCTTAGCAACAAAAAAACCCTCCGTATCATTATCCTGAGGCCAGATTCTGATTGAGTCTTTTATTTTTGGATTAAATTTGATACCTTTAAATTCCATGATTGGTTTAGATGTTTTTAACCCTTTGAGTTTTACGGGAATTATTTCTGCATTAGGATTATCTTTTAGTAAAATGTGGACGACTCCTTCATTTTCTTCTGGTTCCACCGAGCAGGTAGAATAGACCATTTCTCCACCCGGTTTGAGGTTGTTAAAAGCTGCTTGTGCTAGTCGCATTTGTTGCTTTGCTAGTTTAGTAATCATTTTGTCATTCCAGATTGTGATAGTTTTTAGGGATTTTCTAATCGTTCCGGTTCCAGAGCATGGCACATCTACTAAGATTTTGTCAAATTGATAGTTTCTGAATTGCGTGCCTGACATTTTAGTTACTAAGACGTTGGTTAGACCAGATCTTTGGATGTTTATCCCTAGTGATTGTAGACGTTGACCTTTGTAGTCATTGGCCACTATGAGTCCTGTGTTTTTCATCATTATGGCCATTTGTGTAGTTTTACTGCCTGGAGCTGCACACATATCCATGACCAGCATTCCGGCCTCGGGCTGAAGGGCAAGTGGAGGTATCATTGATGCAGCTTCTTGCACATAGATTTTTCCTAGTTTGTGTTCTAGTAAGTTACCTACGTCTTTTCTTTTTGGATGAGATATCCAGAATCCCTCCTTGCACCATGATATTTGTTGTAGTTTCCAACCTTTTTTTTCTATGGATGATTTAATTTCTTTGATGGTTCCTTGAAGTGTGTTGATTCTGATTGATCTTCTTAAGAAGGAGAGTGAATATTTCTTGAAATCTTCCCAGTTGGTTAGCTTTTCATATCTGGCTTTGAATTTTGGTTTGAATTCTGGAAGATATGATTCTGGTATTTTTGTCATTACGTATGAGAAAGAGGTTTGTTTTATATTATTTGCTTAATGTATTCTTGCATTTGAGGACAGGATTGCCATCTGGTAAGAAAATTTGATGCTTCTTGACCTAAGTAAGTGTAGTAGAAAAAATCATCCATACCTCTCATTAATGGAATCTTTCCCATTTTGTAAAATTCTTTGATATATTCGCCAATTTCTAACGATTTTCCGCTTTCGACTCTCTGTGTTTCACCTTGAAGATTAGAACTACAGTGCCGATATTCAGTTTGGTGATTAATACATAATAATAACTTAGCATCATCAGTTAAGGCAAATTCTACATTAGTTAATTTACCTACAGAAATTTTATGTTCATATTTGTTGTAGTTATCGAAGTAGTGTAATGCAATGATGTTTTTATTACTTTCAAGCGCTGTTGTGAATTTATTTGCCTTTTTGATGTTGTCTTCATAGCTCACATCATAGTTATCAGAGATAGTGGAATTTAGTATTGCCCACTCATTGAGGGGATTATCAGTTCTAGATCCATTAGCCACTGCCTCTCTTAACTCACGAACAACTTTTGCATAATGGTCTTGGGCTCTTTTGTAATTGTTTTTAGACTTCATGAGGTTTTCTTGTGCCGACAGTGCATTTTCAAATTCAAACGCCATTTTGCAAACTCTTTCCCAATATAAAGCAGGTTTCATCCCACCGATAGTGATTTCTCAACATTGCTTCTTGTTCATAGCCATTATTTTTGTAGAATTCTATGCCTTCTTCATTTTCCGCAATGGTTAGTTCAATTTTACATGTTTGAGAGGTTTGTTTGATTATTTCCTCAGCGTATTCTAATAGGTCTAGAGCGATCGCTTCCGTTTCAAAGGCAAAGTGACGGAATTTCCATCTAGAGTGAGTATTATCACTTGATTTTCCTAGTAGAACAATAATAATCGCACCTTTAATGTCTCCTCCCTCCTCAAAAATAAGAAAATCTTCTCTTTCTAAAGATTCTTTACGTAAATAGTTTTCAATTATTGCCTGATCCTGAGAAAAAATGTTATGAGTTTGGAAGAAAGCCTTGTAGAGATCTGCTAATTGCTGATAGTCAGAATCTTGGATTGGTCGGATCATGTTTTCTTGGACCTTTTTAATTATTTAAGATTTATGCAAATATATTTAAAGGTAGGATTATTACTATCAAAATGGCGATAAATGTAGCAATTAATGGTTTTGGGCGTATTGGTAGAATGGTTTATCGTGCCGCCTTAAAGGAGAGAAAGATAAATATTGTTGCCATTAATGATTTGACAGATAATAAGACTTTGGCCCATTTGCTCAAGTATGATTCTGTGCATGGAGTTCTTTCTGAGAAGGTAGGATTTACAAATGGCACTTTAGTTATTGGTAAGAAGAAAGTACCTATTTATTCAGAGAAGGATCCGGCAAATTTGCCGTGGAAAAAATTAAAGATAGATGTTGTGGTTGAGAGTACAGGGAGATTTACCAATCCGTATAAGGCAGCTGCCCATTTGAAGGCTGGAGCCAAAAGAGTTTTGATTTCTGCTCCTTGTAAATGCGAAGCTGACCAGGTGTGTCCTACCAATACCGCCACTTTAGTTTTAGGGGTTAATGATAAAAATTTTAAGAAAAATATGCATAAAATTATTTCCAATGCTAGTTGTACTACAAATTGCGTTGCACCAGTTTTGAAGGTTGTGCAAGACCATATAGGTGTCAAGCGATGTTTCTTTACCACAATTCATGCTTACACTTCCACTCAAAGATTGGTGGATACTCCACACAAGGATTTGAGAAGAGCTAGATCAGCTGGCGTAAATATTATTCCCACTTCAACAGGTGCCGATATTGCTGCGGTGGAAGCCATTCCAGAGCTGAGAGGAAAGGTTAGAGGGTTGGCTTTTAGAGTACCAATTCCTGATGGAAGTGTTACAGATTTCACTATTGAAACCAATAGAGATGTTACTGTAGAAGAAGTTAATAATTTGTTTAAGCATGTCTCTAGCAAACATATGAAAGGAGTTTTAGAGTTTTCTGAACAAGAGTTAGTTAGTACTGATATTATTGGTAATCCACATTCTGCCATTGTTGATTCTAAGTTAACCGAGGTTGTAGATAGAAGAGTTTTAAAATTAGTTGCTTGGTATGATAATGAGTGGGGCTATTCGAATAGGATGGTTGACATGATAAAAATTATTTCTTAATTTTTAGCATGCCGAGAGATAAACTATCGTGCATGATAAAAATTATATCATAACTATTCAAAGAAGATTTTCTTTACTCCTCTTACTTTATACAGTCTAATAATTAGTTTCTTTAAGTTTTCTAAATCACGAGGGATTACTAAGAAGCTACATTGTGCATAGTCTGAACCTACCATTTTTGCCTTAGCTTCTTTTACTTCGAAACCAACCGTGGCAATTGTGTGTAGTAAATCAGCGAGCAAGCCAGATCGTTCCGTGGCTTCTACGTAAAATCTAATTTTTTGTTCAAACGTTTCCTTCCATTTGACTGGAATCCATCTCTGTTTTTCTTTGATTGCTGATTTACATTCATCCTTATGCACAGATACTATTTTTCTTTTGGTAATGATTCCTACAATATCATCTCCTGGTATGGGAAGGCAACACTTAGCTAATACACATATGGCCTGAGGAAAGTCTTCAGTGTGCACTAATATTCCTTGCTCCTCTTTTGTTAAAGGTTTTATTTTTCTGAAGTAAAGAGCTGGCAAGTTCTCAAATTCCTTGAGAGATCGTCTTATTTTCTGCCTTGCTTTGCTGGAGGTAACGATTTTAATCCAACTCCTTCTTGGTCTTTGTTTTTTATTGGTTAAAATATTGATTACATCACCTGACTTTAGTTTGTGTTTAATGGCCACAAATTTTCCATTAACCCTACCACCAACACAAGTACTACCTATCTCTTCATGAACGAGGAAGGCAAAATCTAGCAATGTTGCTCCTTGAGGTAATTCCTTTACATCTCCCTTAGGAGTATAGCAATATATTTTATCACCAAATAAATCTACTTTAGCCGCATCTAGAAATTCCTGCTGAGTTTCTGTCTTTTGTAAGTCCAGTATGCCTTTAAGCCAGGCAACTTTTTTTTCAAAGAGTTTGTCAGATTTAACTCCTTTGTATTGCCAATGTGCCGCCAATCCTTCTTCTGCAAATTCGTCCATCTCTGGAGTTCTAATTTGGACTTCGGCAATTTTATGGTTAGGTAATATTAAGGAAGTATGAATAGAGCGATAAAAATTGGGTTTAGGATTTGCTATGTAATCTTTAATCCTGTCTGGGACAGGGTCAAAGTTTTGGTGCAGCAATCCAAGCATAGTATAGCAGTCTTTAATGTCTGGAAGAATTATTCTAATGCCTAGAAGATCAAACTGCTCATGTAAACTTCTGTTCTTTTTGATCATTTTTTTATAAATACTATAGATATGCTTAGGCCTGCCCTTAATTTTTAGAATTGTAACATCTGTAGTTATAGATCTTATTTTGTCTATTGCTTCCTGGATACTTTTTTCCCTTTGAGGTCTGGATGCCTTCAGATATTGAGAAATTTCATTGTACTTCCTTGGGTTTATGATGTTAAATGCAACATCCTCTAGTGCAACCCTCATCTTTTCTACCCCTAATCTGTAGGCAAATGGAGCATATATTTCCAAGACTTCTTCCGCCATACGCTGTTGTTCTTTTGGAGGAAAGATATGAATAGAACGCATGTTATCAAGTTTATTGGCAAGCTTGATTAGAATTACACGCACGTCCTTGATTGTAGATAAAACAATTCTACGTAGAGATTCTGCCGCCAGTTTATTATTCTTAAGTTTTATTGCTTTTAATTCAGTTACTTCATCCAGAAGTGTAATAATATTCTTGCCAAAGATCTTTTGAACTTTGTCCTTGGATACATCTTCAAAAATGCCATGCAACATTCCAGATACAACTATCTCATGATCTGCTTTGTTTTCCGCAAGTATGGAAGCAACACGGATATTATGATCCAGAAAGGTGTCACCAGCGTATCTCTTTTTCTCAGATAAGAATGGAATTATGAATTCTATTGCTTTGCTAAATTCAGTTATGTTTTCGGAGGAATAGCCCTGCTCCCTACATTGATGTAAGAATTTATTGGCGTCCATATTTATGCTTGTTGTATTTTGTCTTATTAATACTTGCGTAACTGTTTTTCTATTCTTAAAAGTTGATTGTATTTTGCAGTTCTTTCACCCCTGCAAGGGGCTCCAGCTTTAATTTGCGATCCTAAGGCCACGGCTAAATCTGCTATGAAAGTATCAGTAGTTTCACCGCTGCGATGAGAGACCATGATATTCCAATTATTCATTATTGCCAACTGAGCTGCTTGAAGGGCCTCTGTAAGTGTGCCTATTTGGTTTACCTTTAGTAGTAAACAGTTGCAGGCATTCGCTAAGATAGCTTTTTGAATTCTTTCTGGATTAGTAACTGTTAGGTCATCGCCAACAATTTGAATATTAGTTTTTGCTTTCAGATCAGCAAAGGCATCAAAATCCTCCTGATGAAAGGGATCTTCCATGGAAATTATGGGAAATTTGCTAATTAATTTAAGATAATATTTAGTTAATTGATCTGTTGACAATTTTTTCCCATCTAAATTATATTTGCCTTCTTTATAAAACTCAGAGGCTGCACAGTCAATTCCTATGTCACATTTCCCTTTGTACCCGGCATGATTGATAGCTATTTTTAGTAGTTTCAGAGCTTGTGTGCTTGAGGATAATTGTACGGGAGCAAATCCTCCTTCGTCACCGATGTTAGTTGATCCTTGGCCAAATTTTTTGTGTAGGTCTTTTTTTAGTGTATGGTATATTTCACTAGCTGCCTGTAGATTTTTTTTGAAAGTTGGCAAGTTGGGTGAAATCATGAATTCTTGTATACTTAATTTATTATCTGCATGCTTACCACCATTAAGAATATTAAAGAAGGCTCGAGGCAGTTTGTTTTTAGTTTTGGTTATCTTTTGTAAGTGCAAGTATAAAGGTTTATTTCCTGCTGCTGCTCTAGCACATGCTAGTGATACAGCAAGAGTAGCATTGGCTCCATAAGTTTCTTTTTTCTTTTGTAGGATCCTATCAATTTCAAGTTGATTCTTGCATGATTTTCCTTGCAATAATCTTTCTATTTTTTTAACATTATGCACTGCTTTAAGCACGCCCATTCCTAAATATCGCTTTTGATGATCCCGTAATTCCTTAGCTTCATGAATGCCAGTAGATGCTCCAGAAGGCACTGAGGCTCTGGCTGTGTTTGTTTGTGTTTTAATCTCTACTTCTAGCGTAGGTTTACCTCTGGAATCTAGTATTTCCATGGCAATAACAGATTTTATTCGCATGTTAGAAAAAAGAAAATAAAAAAATTATTTTTTTGGAGTTTGCGTCGGTGCTGCTACAGGTGCTGCACTCGGTCCAGCTTCACTCCATGCCAACATTCCCAAGATTACAAAGTTAACTACAGGAATCAGTGTCAAAAGTCCCCACCATCCTGGTCTTCCTCTCTTCTCAGCAATTAACCACCACCACCATGTTGTAACTCCAACGACTACTAGTGATCCTACCAAAGGTATAAACGAAGCCAGAAAAGCTAACGTCCACCAGCCGCTTAATCCAGCCACTTGTGTCATTAAGTAAAGATTAGCTATTGGAATCCATGCTAACCATGCATTTGGAGTATTGGTCTTCTTGGCAATTGTCATCAAGACTAGAGCCATGAATACATATAGAATTATCATAACCACAAAAAAAACTGCACCTAAAGCCATAAGAGCTCCTAAACTATCTAAAGCCATAATTATTTCACCTCATTATTTTACTTAAGTAAGTTGGGAGTGTATTTAAAAGTTTCTGTGTGTCAAAATGAAAGATTATTTATAGAAGTTGTTTTTTCTAAATCAGTAGTGGGGTGGTTTAGATGTATTTAGATTTGATTGGTCCTGAGAAAATTAGAAATGGTGTTGGTTATCTTAATGTTGTTACTGGAGGTATGAAAGCTGATAAAACCAAACATTTTGCTGGTTTATTTGATAGATTGAGACATACAGATATTAAGATGCAAATTTTCAAACCTAAATGTGATTTTCGTAGAGAGCTCCATGAAAAATATGACATTCCAAGAGGATATACAGTTTCTAGAACTGGATTATATGTTCCTTCTGAAGAGATTGATGATAAGGGAGATTTAAGTGATCTTGTCCAAGAAATAGATTTAAATAACGAAATATTTGGCTTTGAAGAGGTACATTTGTATGATAAATCTGAAAAGGTTGTTAACATTTGTCTATGGCTGAAGTATGAACATAAGAAAACTGTAGTTACCAGTTTATTGGATAGAAATTTTAGAGGGGAACCATATAAAGCTGCACAAGATTTGATGAGTAATGCCAATGGCACAGATAAATTATTTGGTTGGTGCGATGTTAAGGGGTGTAATGAAGTAGGTGAAATGTCTCAGCGCTTGATTGATGGTCAGCCAGCTCCTTGGGATGATGTGGAGAAACTTGTAGGGGCAAGTGAGACTTATGAAGCTAGATGTATGAATCACCATGAGGTCCCAGGTAAACCAAGATATACCGTTTAATTCTATTTTATGATATAAATACATATAAATTATTGATTCTCTGGTTACTTATGCTTCTGAAGAAGATTAGATTACAAAATATTAGATCTTACGTAGATGAGACTATTTCTTTTAATATAGGTTCTTCTTTGCTTTCTGGAGATATTGGTTGTGGTAAATCTTCTATTCTATTAGCAGTTGAATTTGCTTTGTTTGGTACGTCTAGGCCTGATTTGCCAGCAGAGTTATTAATGAGAAAAGGTAGTGCTAATAGTTTAGTGGAATTGGAGTTTGTTCTTAATGGCCAAGACATAAAGATTTCAAGAAGTTTAAAGAAGGAGAAGAGAGGAATCAAGCAGTTACCAGGAAGGCTTGTTATTAATGATATTAGTCGGGATTTAATGCCAGTAGAGTTGAAGGCAGAAGTCATAAAGTTACTAGGATATCCTGAAGAGTTGTTGGGTAAGAATAAGAATTATATTTTTCGTTATACTGTTTATACACCTCAGGAGGAGATGAAATTTATTCTGCAAGAGAATGGTGATGTTAGATTGGATGTTTTACGTAAGATTTTTGGTATCGATAAGTATCGAATTGTCAGAGATAATGTTCTCTTGTATTGTAAATCTTTGAGAAAGAAGATTGCAGAGTTTAAGATTAGAGTTGAGCCTTTGTCAGAGTTTCAAGAGCGGCTGCTTCAAATTACATCTGACAAAAATGGTTTTGTAGAAAAATTGCAGGATCTGGAACCCGGTTTAAAAGAGATTAATGCTCAAATAGACGGCCTGCAAATTAAATTAGATCATTTACAAAAAAAACAGGAGTTGTTGGTTGAGCAAAGAGAGAAAGGTAATGCTTTAAAGACTTTGATTCAGAGCAAAGTTAAAGACAAAGAAGAAATTTGTGCCAAGATAGATAAATTACATGCAACCATTAACGAGTTAGGTATTGATGATTTAAGCACAGAAATTTTGGCCTCTGAAGTAATAAATTTAAGGAAAGAAAAAGAGGTATTTTTGCAGAGTAAAACTGAGGTTGAACAAAGAATTAAATTTTTGCAGGAGCAAATAAGTCAGGAAAAGAAGCAGGTTGTAGAGTTGCAAAATACTCTTTTAGATAAATTGGCTGTGGAGAAGCAAATTTCCCAGATTAATGATATAGTTGGTAATAAGGAAAATTATGCCAAAAAATTAGAAGATACGCGTGCAAGTTTGGAAACTATAAATATGCAAATATCTAATCATAATGCAACTGTCAACCTGGCTCATGAAGTTTGTTCTAAGTTAGATGGTTTAGACAATTGTCCATTGTGTATGCAAGTAGTTGGCGAAGAGCATAAGTTAACAATTACTGGACAAGAAAAGGAGAAGATCAATCAGGCCAGTGGTTTACTGCAGGGATTATTGCAGCAAAGAAAGCAATTGTTAGAGATCCAAATAGTAAGTAAAAAGGAAATGGAAAATATTATTACCGCAGAGAAGTCGATGATTAAGCTGTCTACAGATTTAGAGTCAATCAAAGACAAATCTGTTGAAGTTTCTAGAAGAAATGAGCTGATTAAATCCTTGGTGTTAAAAAATAATACTTTAATGCCAGAATTAGCAAAGTTTAATGAGGAAAAATTAGTGATACTGCAAGAAAACCTAGATAAGAAGCAGGAACAATTAAACGCATTGAACAAAAAAGTGTTAATGCAGAAACAAGCTGCTGATTTCACAATAACCAAAGAAAAATATGAATTGGAAATTGATGCTCTTAAGATAAATTTATCTGAAATTAAAGAAGATACTGATAGAGATTTTTCAATTGAGATCACTCAGCTGAAGGATGAGTTGTTAACTTTGAGAGGAAAGCAAAAAGTTTTTGTAATGCAAAAAACAGAGCTTTTGACGAGAATAGAGCACTGCGTTAACGAGTTTGATAAAGTTTTTAATGAGACTAATAAGTTGAAAAAGTATAATGAGAGACTCGTTCGCAGCAAGGATTTGCATCATTGGTTGATGGAATATTTTGTTAAATTAACTTACACTATAGAGAAACATGTCATGAGTAATATTCATTATTTATTTAATGATTTGTTTAGGCAGTGGTTTTCTATTTTGATTGATGACGATGGTTTGCATGCGAGGATTGATGATATTTTTTCTCCAGTGATTGAACAAAATGGTTATGAAATTGCTTTTAATAATCTAAGCGGAGGTGAGAGGACATCTGCTGCATTGGCGTATCGCTTGGCCTTAAACAGAGTTATTAATGATGTCGTGCATCAAGTAAATACCAAAAATATTTTGATATTGGATGAACCTACCGATGGATTTAGTTCTGAACAATTGGATAAGGTGAGAGATGTTTTAGATAGATTGCACTTAGGTCAGACAATTATTGTTTCACATGAATCAAAGATTGAAAGTTTTGTTGAGAATGTAATCAGGATTGGGAAAGAAGGTCACCAAAGTTATGTGATGGGTTAGTCTATTACAGCTTTCAAACTAGCAATTCCCACTTCTAATTGTTTATCACTTGGTTCACTGGTAGTGATGCGTTGCAACCATAAACCTGGAGCAATTAATCCTTTCACTAAGGCATTATCTCTAAATTTGTCGCTTAGTTTGATGATTTCATAACCTATTCCGGCTATTACAGGTAGTAAGGCAATTCTTCCTGCGAGCTTAAACCACAGTGGTCCCTTAAGTAGTGTAAATACAAATATTGATAGTAATAGAACGATGAAGAGGAATGAAGTTCCACATCTAGGATGAAATCTGGTGAATTTCTTTACATTTTTTACAGTTAGTGGTTTTCCAGATTCATAACAATAAATAGTTTTGTGTTCAGCTCCATGGTATTGAAATAATGTTTTTACATCCTTCATTAAGGAAATAGCTAGTAAATATCCTATAAATAAACCCACTCGAAATAGTCCGTCTAGAATGTCAAATAATAATCCTTCAGCATTTAACCATTTGGCTGAAAAGAAAGGAACGGCCACGAAAATAAGAATGGCGAATATGAATGATGTTGAAATGGTACCAATAATTTCACCTTTGGAGAGTTTTTCTTCTTCTACTCCTAGGTTTTGATTGCCGCTCCAAATCAGCGCGCGTACTCCATCGTAGAGTGTGTAGCCAAGACCAATAATACCTCTAATAAAAAAAACATCAAATATTTTGGAAAATTTACTGCTTTTTTCCTGTTTTACTTTTACTGATCCATTTGGAAGTCTTACAGCTATGGCGAAGCGTTCTTTGTTGCGCATCATAACCCCTTCAATTACAGCTTGTCCCCCTACGGTCATAGGATAATTAGATGCTGTTGGTTTATAAAGTTAACTAAAAGAAATTGCCCAGACCAGTTTGCTTGCCTTCGCCTAATAATTCGTCTTCAGTTACTCCGAGTACCTCAAAGATTTGTGTTATTGCCGGGAGGAGTTGATTGTTTAAGTAGTAGTCAGGATCGTATTCCTGGATCTCATGTAATAATTTGGCTCGATCCCTTATTAGCCCAGTGCCTTTGCTTATCACATATTCAATAATTGTACCTGGATTGATGATTTCTCCTCCCTCAGCTAATTTTCTGGCGATTAAGACGTGTGGACCTATCGAGGTGTATTGAGATAGTTCTCGGGTAATTTGTGTTTTAATAATTAATTTTTCTAAAGGAGTTTGACCTTCTTTGAGTGTTTTAATTTGTTGTTTTACGTAGCTAATGGCTTGTTCTTTTTTGTCCGTGAGTACTAATTGTAGGACTTGTTCTTGAATTTCCTTAGCTAAGATACTTACGTTTCTGCGTACAGCAGCAAAGCCAGTTATCTTTATTTTTTTATTTTCATCTATTAAAGCATATTTCTTTTTTGCTCCTTTGTCGGAACTTTTGGTTGATACAAAAATAGCTCGTGGAAAATGACCTTCATATTCCAATTCCATATGTCCAGGTAGATTAAAGTTGATGCTGTTCATGAATTCCATGGCTTGGTCAAGATGTTTTTGGCCTAGTAAAAGAAAGCAAGAGTCAGTGTCGGCGTATATTACTGTAAATCCTTGATTTTCAGCTTCCTTGATTGTAGTTTTAATATAACTCCTAGCATATGCTGTGGTGGCTGCTGCAGATTCAAAAGAATACCAAAGAGCGCCAAAGAAACTTAAGTATCCATAGAATGAGTTTGCTAATATTTTCAGAGCATAGGATCTTGCTTCCAATAATTTTGTATTTTGATTTTTTGATTCTTGTTCTTTAATTAATCTTTTTAGATCCACTCTTCTTAGAACTATTTGTTGCAAAACTGAAGGAAGAAATTTGTCCTGTTTTGTGCAGAACCAAAGAGTTTTTCTTTCCGGAACTCGACCCTCCTCCCTACAACACTTGCAATGTAAGGCTTCAGGACCTAGATTATGAGCAGTAATGATGGTTGGGTATAGTGATCTAAAATCGAAGACGATGACATCTTTGTATAACCCTGGTATGGGTTGAAATACAAATGCTCCTTGGATGTGTTCATCCATTCTTTGAGATACTTCTTCATTATCAGCTTTGTTAGGAGCTAAGACATTATATTCTATAGCTCTGCGCATGATGTAGTTTTCGACTAATTTGCTGAAACGCATGCGTAGGATATCATAGGTGGGGACTCCAATTATTTTACTAAATTCAAGAATATCTGGAATTAATTTTTCTGTTAGTTGATAGGTTAAGTGTGAGTCATGTAAATTATATTCACAGAAATCGGAGAGTTTTTCATTTTCTTGATCCCAAGCAATGTGTAAATGGTTTAAATCTACTTCCTTTTTTCTGTGACCTAGTAATTCAGAGGCTACTGAGTCTAATGAATATGAATCTGTTTTTAGATTCTGTCCTAGTATGTATTTTATGAATTTGAAAATGTCAATATGAAGGATGCCTTGTATTTTGGCATCTTGGTTTCTACCAGACTTTCTTATTCTAATATTGGAATAATCAAGCCCTAGGTCAAAAGGAATTTTATGTTTGTCTGCTCTTGCATTAAGATAAGGTAAATCAAATCCGTCAGAGTAGTATCCTGTTAATATTTCTGGCTGTAAGGAAAGTATAATTTCTTTGCAACGTTGAATGAGTGTGGCTTCATCGGAAACAATTTCTAGGTAATCTAAATCGTGGGGAAATTTTTTCCAAGTGATTACTTTTTTGTATGGTTGACTATTAATAATTCCATAGAAAGCAATCATTAAGACAGGATTTATGCGAGGATTGATTTCCTTCTTTTTGGCGTAAGTTTCTATGTCTATTGCTAGAATGTTCCATTCTTTGTTGGCTTCCTTTCCTGCATCACTTATTTTTGTGGCTTGGAAGGTAGGGATTCTTAATTTAGATTCAATGAATTCTCCTTCAGCTTCAGTTAATGTCAATGGTAAGATGTTAAGATCTCTTAAGGTTCTATGTGTATAAAGAATGTCCTTTTCATAACATTGAATGCCTCTTGCTGCTAATTCTTTGGATATTATGGGTACTGCTTTAGGATAATTTACGGTTATTTTGTTTAATGCAATTATTTTTCCTAGAAGTTGCTTTTCAGCTGGTTCAATTTTGATAATTTTTGCTGGTTTTGTGGGAGTGGGAATAATTAGTTGAGGTATATCTCCTATGGCATAGAAGAATGGTTGGTGCTGTTTTATTATGCAGACTTTTGATCCATCGGCTAGCTTGCTATAGAGATAAATATAGGTTTTATCCTCTACTGTTTTATAGGCAAAATCGTAGGGATAGAATTTGATCTGCATTTATGATTTTTAGCAGGTGTTTATTTAAGGTTTTTGTAGATTAGGGCATTATTGAATAACGAATTTCCGGACAAAAAGTTTAAATATATGGCGAAATGAGAATTAATATGAATAGAAGTATTTATAATTTGGCGAAATCTGTGATGTTTTCAAGTTTTATTGCTTTTGCATCTTGTGGCGCTAATTGTATTACCGATGAGCCAGTTGATGTAAGGATTAACTTAAAGGACAAAGTTTCAGGTGAAGGAGTTACTGATGCTGTTGTTTCACTGGATGAAAATTGGGGAGAATATGGTTTAGGCGGAGAAGGACATGTTTGTGATTTAGTAGAAGAAAAATCAGGTAGTTATCTTTGCAAAAGTGTTTCATCTGAAAAAGTTTATGATGTTGTTGTATATTTAAATGGAAATTATAATTTCTTAGATTGGCTTAGGATTGATGGTGGTTGTAGTCAGGCAGAAGTAAGCAAGAGTTATCTCGTGAATTAGTAAATAATCTTTTATGGTTACGAATTGTAAAATGCTTAGTTTTAAGGTATCCTTCTCAAACTCTTTAGTAGAGGATTGTTCTTGTTGTCAACAATTTCTACACCATCCGCAACTTGCTTTGGTTTTTCTTTTGCCAGATTCTCCATTTCCTTTTTAAGCAAAGAAGTGGTAATCTCCATTTCATCTTCCATGAGTTGCTTTGCTTCCCATTGTAAGTTCAATTTATCGTCCTCTTGTCTAGGTATTACTTCTATGGAGAAATGAGGTACTGTTTGTCCTGCACCTAGGCCGTTCATGATGAGAATGTTGGATCCCTGAGCTTGTAGAGATTCGAAAGCTGCGATGCCTACTTTGTTGGCCATTTTGGCACAACTACCCAAAACTTTTTCCGGAACCATTTCCAATATAGTAAAATGTTTTTTTGAAAATATCGTAATCTGACCAGGATGTAAAGAAGTTTCCTTTACCGCAACTACTAGAGTTTCATCTGAGAATAGTACATTTCTGTTCTGTTCGCTTATTTCACAAAATTCACACTTGCTCATTTGTTTTCCTCATTTGAATAGGCTAGCTATATCATCTAAGCTAACATCCTCTTTTGGTTCCTCTGAATCATCATCTGGGGTTTCTTTTTCTTTTTCTTTTGGTTCTTCTTCAGGTTCCTCTTTCTCTTGTTCCTCAGGTTTTGCTTCTTTTTCTTCAGATTCTGGTTCCTTTTCAGGTTCCAGTGTTTTTTGAACTTCAACTTTGTCTTTTTTTATGCCTAATAATTCATTTAGTTTATTGCCAACGGCAACTAATACATGATTCTGCATTTCTTTATCAGTTAGTTGTTCATCTAAATTTAATAATTTGTCTCCCTCTTTTCTAGGTATAACGTGAAGCATGAAATGTTGTGCTCGTTGTCCTGCTGCCAATCCATTGGCTATGAAAATATTTGTACCTGATGCTTTTAGACCGCGTAATAATGCTTGAGATATTTTTTTACCTATGGTAAAAAGATGTTCTGTGAGAAATTCTGGTAGTTGTGGCATGATGGCATAATGTTCCTTCGGTATTAATAGGACGTGACCTTTTACAGCTGGGTTTATATCCAATATTGCTATACAATGTTCATCTGAGTATATCGCTTTAGAAGGAATTTTACCAGAGATTATTTGACAGAAAATACATTGCTGCTTTTGGAAGGCAGCTAATTCCTCAGGAGACATATTTTTGAGTTTTTCTTCAAAAGCAGCTCTTTGTTCAGGAGTTATTTCTTGCTCTGACATGAATTTAATAATAGAAGGTAGTATATAAAATTATTTGAAGTACTTTAATATAGGCTTATCTATATATTCACTGAACCAATCTGGTTTTATTTTGTTACCATAATTGTCTATTTCTTTGATTAGTCCATTGCCATGATGCTTAAACCTGTTGTAATTGAATTTGTTGGGATCTTTTTCTCCAACGATGTCACAAATGTTTGTATCACAGATTTTTTCAATTTGTTTTTCTGTTGTGATAGGATCTGGTTGATCTATGCATCCGCGTAGTTGATATCCGCCAATTAAAGCACCCACAATTAATAGATTTGTTCCCCATCCCATGTGAAGATGTAACTAGAAGTTGTTTATAGAATAATGTAGTAGTTTTAATTACTATTTAGGATGTCTCTGACATTGCTGAAGTGCATTTTTAAGAATTTCGCAGGCGGGAGTTTTTGTTGTTGTAGTTGCTTAATAGCATCAGTAACGTGTGTACTGCCTTTTGGTAAGGGGAATCCAGCTTGCCTAGTTAAGTAATCCATTTGTTTTAAAGCTTCAGCTCTTGCTAAAATTGAAGCTGCGGCAACTTCCAAGTATTTGGATTCAGCCTTTGTTTCTTGAATATCACCCACTTTACATCCAGGATATTTATCGACTACGTGTTGACCATTGCCTAAATATTTTGCTGTTTGTTGATGTAATTGATTTAATAGCTTTGTTTGACCTGGTCCTTTATTGTATGCCTCAGGTAGAAGACTAATTATATGGCAGGAGACCATTTGTTTTATTGTTTTGGCCATGTCTAAGATTTCTAAGTCTTTTAATTTCTTACTGTCGGCAACTCCAATTTCTAAGAGTGCTTTTCTGGTTTTATTGTCTGCTTTTACTGCGGCAACTACTAATCCTCCGAAAGAATCGCCTTTGAGAGATTCATCGCTGCCGATGATCCATCCAGTTTCCTTGCGGAAGGATTCTGGCTTGACTTCTTTACCTATTTGCTTTTTCCTTAAGATTTTAGCTACGTTTTCTACGTTTTCTGGTTTGCCTTGTAGGAGTAATTTTCCAGATGAATAGAGGATTATAGTTACACCTTGTCTGGAACATCTGAATTTTTCGTAGATGGTTTTTGGTTCTAGTTTACAGAAGCCATCTGGAATTAGTTTACTTACTTCAGATACTTTTACTTTTTCAAAGACTACCATAAGCTTGTGATAGTTATATTGGATTTAAATCTTTCTTTTTGCATAATAGTTATATAGAGGTGATTGTAAAGTAGATTATGGAATTAATTGATTTAAGGAAGGATTTGTTGTATAATGAAGATGTATTGAAGAGAAGTGAGATTAAAGGTTATATTTCTGTTGAAGATTATTGTAATAAGATTTCTCAACATGAAATTTATCATGCCAAGGAAGAAATTAGCAATTTTGCTGCTGGTATTAACGAAATGGACATGGCTATTGGTATGAATGTTGATTGTTCAAAGAAAGATGTGCTTGATTTAGTTACACATATGGGAAATATATATATGCAGGTTCAGAAAGCTGGCTTTGCTTTAGAGAGATGGTCTAATGTGGATAATTTAAGTAATTTTCAAAAATTATACTATAGTATGAGTGAAGGTATTAGAGATGATCATAATAAATATCGAAAGTCAATAATTAAAGAAATTATAAGTTTTGAAGTTTATGCTGAAGCACAATTTGCATTACAAACTAGTGATTTTTATGAGAAGGTAAAGAAAGATAATAATTTGACTAGTTTAAAGTGGCATGGTACATCAGAGTCTAAAATTATTCCTAAGGGAATAGGATCTGATACGCTCTTTGATAGTATAGTTTTGTTAAAAAGGTTAAAACAAGGGTGCGAAATTGAACCTGATTACCATTTTATGAGTAGAGAAAGTAATCCATTTAGAAGAAATGTTTCTAATGGTTAGTAATCCTCTAAACTAGTTTGTTTTTTCTTTTCTTGAGCATTCTTGTAAGATTGCCATTTTTTTCTGAATAGGTGAGGATATTTGTCATGATGTTGTTCTAAGAAGTCTTGGGTTTTAGGATCACTCATGTATCCTGATCCAAAGTTAATGCCTATTTCTCTTTTGTGTCCTTCAATGATTCTGTCTCTGATTACTTTGGCTACTACCGATGCTGCTGCTACTACGATATGATTCATATCTGCTTTATGTTCTACGATTAGTTCAGCATTGGATAAGACTCCTTGGCTGAGTTTTGATGCAAAGTAATTCGTATAAGAAGGTATGTTAATGCTGGGACAGTCTACGATAATTTTATCTGGGTTCAACTCTGAGACCATTCTTGCGGATGTTTCTGCCTCTAGCCAGTTGAGATTGGTGTTTTCTTGAGTTAGAGAGAGGTCAATGGCATCTGGTTCTATTACTTCAATTCTAAAGTCATGTACAATTTCTCTGATTCTTTCGAATAGTTCTTCTCTGACTATTTTGGTAAGTAGTTTAGAGTCTTTTACTCCTAACCATTCTAATTTCTTTTGATCTTCCTCTTTTACTGCTAGAGCTACCATGACTAAGGGACCGAGAACTGGGCCACGTCCGGCTTCATCAATCCCTGCGATTATTTTGGACATTTAATTCATTTTAGTTAGTTTTGCTTATATATTTTATCGAATAAATAGGCTAGAGTATGTGAATAGTTATAAGGTCGGAGAAAGTTTAGAAATTATGGGAGATTCTTATTTAATTACAGAGGAAGGTGCTAAGCATTGTAGGAAAGTTATAATAGAATATTATAATAGAAGCCCTGAAGCAGCAGCAGCACTTTCAAATGCTTTAGGTGGCTCTATAGAAGAGAGTTTACCTGAATTGAAATTTATGGATGCTGATGTAGCCTTTATTGATCCATTAAGAAAAAAATATGCAGTTTTTGTTAATGGACATGTGATGAGTTTAGTTGATGAAGATGATGAGTTAGCTTTGTATCAAGGAAAATTGTTGGCTGGTTCTATCAGAAGATTGAATGATTCTGAAGGAGAAATTTGGTTTGATGGTGAATATGTTGCCACATATCAACGGGACGAACACAAATATAAAATTACAAACCAACATGGAGATGTTTTTGAAAAGCATCCGTTAGATTATTTGTTGAATAGACAAAATATGGGTTTCTTGAGTCTTTCTAGAGGAAAAGGAGGAGAAGTTTCTGTAGTGGAAGAGGCTGGTTTGCTCTCAGTGGTTAAGAATTTATTTAAAGGATGGTGACTACAACCCAAAAGCATCCGTAAACTCTCTCATCCTTCTAAATTCTGCTAAGAATCCGATTCCCTTTTCAGTTATGAGAACAGTTTTGTTACTTTTTTGCTTCTTACGATGAAACTCTTCTTCAATCACAACAAGTTCTTTTTGAATTAGTTCATCTAAGTAGTTGTTTAATAGTTTGTGAGATAAATTACTTTTGTACATGAGATGGGTTGGTTTGATCCGACCTCCTTTGTTCTGAATTGCTAAGAGGATGTCAAAAATTAATTCCAGTCTTGATCTGCGTTGTGCCATTTTATTTTCCAGTTGTTTTTCTATATGTGTACAGTAATAGTAAGAATCCTAACACAACAAATACTTCCCCAAGTACGTATAAGTTTCTGATAAAGAATGTAAATACAAACATAAAGTTTCCAAATAATATTAGTAAAAAGGACATCATTACTAGGAATGCATTGTTATTTTTATTGGTGTTAAGATAATTTTTGTAATAATTTAATACGATCATACTTAGGATTACACAGCTTGTTAGCGTAAAGACTACTGGTGTAAAGTTGCTAACAATTGCAATGAGGAATATTAAATATAGGAATAATCCAATTTGCATTACTTCGTGTAATTTGTTTAATCTTGATCTTGATTTTTGTGAGATGAAAAATATTAATAGCCAAGCTCCGAGAATAGCTATCATGTGTAAGGTAAATCCAGATCTGTAGAGGTAACCAGAGAATTCTAAGCCCTGACCTGCGATTGGCCTTAGTACATTGGCCGCTACATCACGTATTGGTGTGAAGTATACTATGCCGCTGGTAAATACTTTGAATACATATGCAGCTGATAATGATAAGAATGCTAGTGAAAAATAAGCAAATTTATTTTCTTGATGTGTGCGATAGATTTTCCAACTATAACCGGCAATTGATAGAGCTATTACTAAACTAACTATGTTAAATAATAAATCAAATCCATTAAACCACGTAGGAGTTATAAACAACCTGAACATTAAACACACCTTATTAGCGCCTGAGCACTTTGTAGTAACAAATTGAGATGACCGTTTAAAAAGTTTGTGGTTAATACTTCTGAATTGCCTTCTTTACTAGGTGTTCCACTCCTTTATATATATGGGTGAATACGTAACTGTATAGAGGTGATTTAAATGAAAAAAGAGTTACATGAATTTGTTCAGGACTTAACCAAAGATGAAATAGTATTCCTTCTTTATAGAAATTACCAAAATAATTTTCCTTTTCACGCCCCTCCAGCGACCGTTTAATACCTCCCCCTCTGGGCTGCGTGCGGAGTTCAGCCTGCTGCTGTTGCACGTTGCCAGAGGTTCTTTAATCTAGACTTACTCCAGTCCAGGATTGCCATTCTTCAGATGGGAAGTATGGGTTGATTACGAAGTATGGTGGTTGATTACGTCCGAAATGACCATAACCAACACTTTGCCAAGTTCTGCCTGCACCTGCGAGACCTGATCCTGCGCCATATACAGGAATGCCAAAGTCGCGCCAGGTTTTCATTACTGAACTGAATCCAGAGGCGTCATTATAATAATCTGCTCCCGGTTCCACGATTAGTTCACCTTTGTAACCGTTTTCCTTGAGAATTTTGATCATTTCTTTAACTGGAGTATTGCCTTCCCCCGGAGCTAGATGATCATCTTGGTAACCATAATTATCATCGATGTGTACGTGACCGATCATATCACGTTTTACCATCTCTTTGACTTTTGCCAACTGCCAATCATCGAAGGCATCATCATTCTCTTTAACAGTCAATTTGGGATTTGGCTTCCAATATTTACGCCACATATTTAAATGTCCAGTATCGAATGTGGTTGTGATGTGCTTTTTAGCTAAATCACCAGCTTCTTCCTTAGACATTTTATACTTCTCTTTGAGCATCCTTACCATAGACTTTCTACTTTTATCTACCAAGTCCATTAATTCATCAGGGTGACTCCCATAATGTTCTGGGAATAAGTTTTCCAAGGCTACAGCTACATCTTTTTTGAATTCTCCTTTTTCCTTGAGTTGTTTAGTTTGTCTCCAAGCAAATATTGCAGATTCAGCGTAAGCATCTGCTGCCTCTCTTAATGCATAATTTTCAGCACTTTCAATATGTTTGATTGTTTCTAGAGATTCTTGTGCTTGAGCCAATTGTCCTGAGGCCGTTTCTTGAGCTCGTTTAATGCTTGTTTCCAGTTGCATTATTTGTTTATCAATAATTTCTACGGGAAATTTGGTGTCAGGTGGTAAAAATTGGTCATATCTTCCTGGTATTTGCTTCTTTAAGTGCCATTTTTCTTCATCACTAGTAGCATCTTGCAATTTTTGGTAGAATTTCCTGGCTTCCCTCAGTTTAGTCAAAGTATCCACTTCCTCTTCGAAATCACCGATATACATTAGGGCAAAACCACGAGCATTAGCTGCACTTGTCTCTAAACTTGCAATTATGGAAGCTTCTTCAGGTCTGACTCTAATTTTATCTATATCATCTATTTCTTCAAATCGTGCCCATTTTCCTTTTCTGAATTCTTCTATTTCGATTTCACCTTTTTTCCAGCTTTGCCACTCTCTTTTAGCTTCCTTAGTGAGCCTAGCTGCTTCATCCTCCATCTCTTCCCAACCATATTCCTTAACTCTAAATTTTTGATCCTTCTTATCGAACCAAGGCACTCTTTCCGCTCGATTCATTTTTTTCCCCCAGTAATCAATATATTCTCCTGGCTTTACTTCAATTTGTTTTGCCGTCTTAGGATCAGTATATATATAGGCCTTTCCTCCATGCTTTTCCCATAATTCAGGCGATTTTACTTTATCATATTCCAGCCAATCTGGACGAGTGACGTTTCTATTTTTTCTTGCTTCTTGAACTAAACCACCAGAACGTCTATCTACTACTTTGTATGTGGCTGTTTTTTCTTCGTCTGAGAACATTTTAAATTGGTCTTGATATTTACCTTCCTCGGTGTTCCAGGTTGCTTCACTTACAGGTCTTTCAAATTCTCCGGTATGTACAACTACTGGTCCACCTTTACCGACTTCGGCTGCGAATTCCACTGCTCTTTTTAGTTCTTGATAAGATTCATTGCGGCGCTGCTTGGAAAAACTGCCTCCACGATCCATGCCTGATAAACCATAAATACCCACTGTAGAATGCGTTGTGAAGTCGACTTTATTGGCCTTACCAACTTCTTGCAAGGCTTGTCGTTGTTTTTTACCGTAACTACCAGGAGTGTGACCTTGTGCACTACCTTTACCTTGCCCAAAGAAGACAAATTCTAATTTTTTAGTACCTGGTCTGAGTTTAGCTTGAATATCCTGTACGTTTCTAATAGGCCCTAGCCCCATAGACATTCCTAGGTCACCTATACCTACTCCGACATCTCCCGTAGATTTCTTACTTTCTATATGGCTATGATTATGGTCATGAGATTCGTAGCCTTGATCCATAGGATTAAAGTATCCTGTACCGAATTGCATATTTGAGGGAATATTTTAGTGTATATAAAATTAGTTGTTGGATTATTGCTTATACCAATCCTTTTGAGCACCAGTTGTTTTATACTGATGATCTAATAACCTGCCTGTGGTTTGCCTTAAGGTTGCAGCTTGACTGACTTTCTCACTTAAGGTGGCTGGACCACTTCCATATGATTCTATTTTTTCATCTAGTGCAGCGTTGGCATTCAAAATAAATTGCTGTTGCTCTTGATTCATGTAACCTTGTTCCTTAGCAAAGTTGTAAACGTTTTCAATTTGGCTTTGAAGTTCGTCAATCGGTGCGTAAATCATGTCTTGTACGTACTGTGCATTGGGTGCAAAGGCGTCTTCTGGACCATATTGAACTCCAGGGTCAATGTTTTGCGGAATTTCTTCTTCGATTGCTTCCTCTAGACTAACTTCTTCATTTTTTTCTTCTGGTTCCTCTTCCTCTTTCTTTTCCTGTAGACCTTTCCATTCCTTGATGGCTATTTTTCCTTCCGGACTTAAACCAGCTAAATCTTCTTGCATTAGTTCTGGGATGGGTACTTTATCTAAATATTTTTGACGTTCTGTGATTTCTGCTTCTGATTCCTTTATTTTCTTTTGAGCTTCCGCTATTTCTTGCTCTTTTTTCTCTTTCATTTCTTTGAGCTTTTTGAGTCTATCTTTGGGATGTAGCTCTTTTAGATTTGACATAAGAAGGGGAGAGAAGTTGTTTATTTAAAGCTACCTTTTAGTTTTGAGTTTTTTTTCAATGTGTTCGCATGAAAATTTACTTAAGGATAATAGCCTTCTTTGTTCAGCCATTAATGTACGAGTTTTAAAGTCATAAAATTCGTTATCAAACTCTGTTCTACCTCTGCTAAAATCTGCTAAGAACAGTGATAATTCTTCTCTATTGGCTTTAGAGCCAGTGTATTTCCAATGCCAATCTTCATTCCATACTCTTGATAAGTTACCCAGGTGTTGATGTACATGATATTCACTTTTTGTGAAGAATCCTTCGCGCATGTCGATACTTTCATACTTATCGAATGCCCATAAAGCTATACTTCTGTATTCTCTGGTAGCAGGTGTTAGTAACTCATCGATAGCCATCAGATATCGATAATCATTATCATGACCTTCTGGTTTTTCTCGTACTTTCTCGACATTATTGTAAAAGGTAATTATTTTGTCCGCAGTATTTTCTGGAACTTGCATTCTTGCTAAGACAGAGTAACCAACTTCCACTCTGAAAGCGATGTTGCCGTCAGGTAAGAGAAGATGTGGTCCTTTGTGAATACTGCTATGTTTGGAACCACTGGTTACCATGATAGATTTATCCTTTTCGGCAGGTAGAAATACAATATTGTTATAGGCAATATGCTCAGCTGAACCTCCCTTCATACTGCCTGCACCATGCCAGGAATAAGCTGGAACTCCGAAGTCTCTGGTATAAGGAATTGTTCTTTCTGGGAATTCCTTTGCTAGGATGTCAACTGAATTGTGTAGTATTTCACAATATGTTCTGGGAAATTCTTCCAGTTCTGTTTTTGGGTGTATGTACATATAGAATTAGGAGCATTGTGAGTATAAATTAATTTAGGTTACCAAGTAATCATTTTATGAGATTTCTTGAATGTATTATACATTGTCCAAGCCCAGAATAAGGCGGTTCCTGGTCCACCTTTCTTGAATTCTTTAGTCATTTCTGCTTTGGCCTTTTCAGTAGATGTTATCTTTACTTTTTTCTTTTTGGGTGTATAAAAGTCTCCAAAGAATCTTTGGGCAAAGCCAGGTTTTTCTACCTCCTTTTCTTCTTCCTTTTTCTTTTCCTCCTGATCCTTCTTCAAATATTTTTTTAATTCTTCTCCTAATGAATCCATAGCCTCTTTTACACTGCCTGAGATATTGCCCATGAGATCAAATATTTCATCTTGCTTTAGTTGTTTGTAATTTTCCAGATCCTTGTCACTCCAATGATAGGCACGTATGTTTAATTCCATTTTTCCTATATGGACTGGTCCACGCTGATATCCCTCTTGAACGACTTTGAGTTCTGGCCTTGTTCGGTAATTAAATGTAGCAAGAACACAGTACCAGCCAACTACAAATTTTTCATTTTTAACAGTTTCCATTTTTGCAGTGCGGCCCAGTACTTCTACATCTAACATACTACCTTCAAATGCTGAGACTATGTCTACTGTTTGCAGATTTTGGCCTTTCATTGTTAATTTTTGCACGTTTTTTAGATATGGTTTTAACCAATTAATGTACATTTGAATTATTTCGTAGTGTTGTGCTAAATACCTAATCATAAATTTAAGCCGCTGTTTATGCTCTTCATGAGTACGTTGCCGCCATTGAGAATATTGGTTCAAATGTCTATAAAGTACTCTTAATACATTCTTGTTAAAGTCTTTTTCTAGGTGGATGATATGGTTACTAATTTCCTGCTCATTTTTGAAAGGTGGAGCATCGAAAAATAAATCTGGTAAGGTTACAAATTCCAACTGGGATGCCATTCCATACACAGAGGCTGGACTTTTTCCTCCACCCTGGACTAGATCTACGAAGAAACCTTTAAGAGTAATTTCCGATGGTTTAATTCTTTGACCAATTGGTTTCTTTAGTTCTTTTTCGACGGCATTGTAATAATATAATCTCTCATCCAAGATGCGTAATTCTCGTACCATTTGAAACAATTCCTTAATCATTTTACCAATTTGTGCAAGAAATTGTGAAACTTTGTCTTGTTGCGCACCTAACCGTTGTTGAGTAAGACCAAAAAAGGCTGAATTTTCTGCCGCTGCGAAACTATCTTCTATTTTGTCAACATGGGTAAAGGCGCTTTTCAGAGTATCTACAATCCAAAAATAGGGTTCTTCTATGCTGAGATCATAAACTTCCATACTAAGTCTATAGGATTTTATTGGATCTGGAAAACCGGTTTGGTGAAGTTGCTGAGAAAAAACTTCTTTTTCCTCTTCTTTAAATCCATAATCACTAAGTAATTTAGCTCTTTTTTCAAGAATACTCTTTTCATTCTCTTTTTTTTCTGCCATCTACACTAAAAGTGTTAGAATAGTTTTTCTTATTAACTTTTCTGTTTTGTAGCTGAGATTAGGCAGATATTTTTGTATTCAATAGATTTGGTAGTAAATCCTGTTTGTTGAATAAGTTCTAACCATTTGCTAATGGAAAGTGTGTTTTTCTGATGTTTACGATGGAGTTCGTTGATGGGCTTGGCGGACAAAATCATCACAAATTTGCCCTCCTGCGTTAGAACACGATGAATTTCTGATAATAATTGTTCAGAATTCTCGATATAGTTCATGACAAAGATAGCCGTTACAGAAGAGAAGGAGGAAGGTGGGATAGATAGTGGTTGCTCCAGGTCACCTATCAACTTTTTAGTTAATCTTTCATTGTTGTTTAACATTTTTTCAGAAATATCCAGACCAACTGATGGCACATAAGAATAAGCACCACAACCTATATCTAAATTATTTTTTGCATAAGATAATTGTTCAGTGATCCAATCTCTTATTTCTTTGGTGATTTTTCTCGACCACATAAAGGCCTCTGCATTCCAGAAAGAGCTAGGATTAGTGGGCCACCCTGTTGCCCATTTTACATTTTGTGCAGTTTTGGTTAATTCATCGATATCTGCTTGATCATATTGTAATTCTATTAGGCCCTGTAAGAATTTAGTTTCTGGATCCATTTTAGAATAGGAATGCTGCGAAGTTGAGGAATCCTTGGAACATCAAGCCTCCAGCAAGGTTGTTGGTTACAAGAACCACACTTAGCATGAGGATTCTACCCAAACAAATGTAAATTTCTCTATTTACAAAATAGGCTGCGGTATTACCGTGAGCGTTGTCATATTCCAAGGCACTTAGAGGAGCTTCACGAATTCCATTGGTGACGGCTGCAGCGATAGTTACAGCGTACACATGGCCAATAGTTACAATTAATCCTCTCACTACCCAAACGATGGAATCAAAAATTGTGGATACTTTGATTATTTTTCTTTTGTTTGAGTGGTCACTGTATTTACCCACGAGCCAAAGTAAAATAAAAGTAATGACTGAAAGTAATGAACCAACTATTCCCAAAGAGAAATAGTCGTTAAGTATAAAGTAAATAAATAAAGGCCAAATAACTCCTGCTGCAATAACAGCTGAGCCACGGGATACAAAGAATAGAGAAAATTTCCAATGCTCTTTGTCTATTAAAGATCTAAAGTTGAATTCATATTTGGTATGATTTTCGTGACTTAGAAAGAGACTGAGTCCGCTTAGAGTTAATACGATTGACGCCAACAAAAATACTATAGGAAATCCATAATAGGCTATTAGGAATCCTCCGATAAGTGGACCAATCATGGTAGCTAAGATATTTATTCCTTTATTTTTTCCCATAGCTTCACCACGATGCTTCCTTGTTGAGGCATGATGTACAGTCATATGCATGCCTAACCAGTAAAACGCTTGCGATGTTCCGACTAACATGGCAATTATTATTAGAGGAATTTGAAAAAAACCAAGTAAATATAGTAATAATACAAATAATAGGTAAAAAGGAATCCCAAACAGGACTGTATGCTTTACTCCGTATTTAGAAGCAAATTTTGCAGCTACAGGAGAAAGTACAGCGAAGGAAACCGAGTAAAGTATAAAAAATCCCAGGGTTGCTTGGATGCTATAACCTCTGTCCAAGTGTAAATACAATGGTAAGAATAAACCTAAGAGTGAGACGGCAAACGATCTAAGCGCTGCGGAAAGATATACTTGGGTCAACTCTTTTTGTGGAAGTAAACGCCACCAATATTGATGATGGTTAACCATGAGTGAGAAAGTTTTTAAAGAGTTATAAGTTTTTTGTTCCCATGGGCCTGTGGTCTAGTGGCTTGCTGGGCTGAGTTCTGCTTGCAGAGGTCAGGTCAGCCCACAGATGATACCGCGTCGACATTACTTAGTATCGAAGTCGCGGGGATCGCCGGTTCGAGATGCAACGAAGTGGAATCTCGCTCAATAAATTCCATTTATTGCACGCAAGTCCGGCCAGGCCCATTCATTTCTTTCTTGTGCTCATTTGAAATCCCTGGACTTGAGAGGCTATAGTCTGCGTGCCGTATGCGGAACGCAGCTCAGCCCCACCATTAATATTATAAACATAAATAATATTCTTGAGGCATGGATATTCAACCTAGTTACCAATTAGCACAGAAACTAAGTAAGATTATTTGCGTCAAATTAGTTTCTTTGTCGATTCTTAGCGGTTTGTTTTATATTGGCATCTTGATTATTATTTCGTTGTTGGAATTGCCTGCTGAGCAAGAAACTATCTTAAATCTTGGATCATTGGGCTTGTTAGTTTTGTTAATTATTTTGGGATTAATTTTAGGAATTAAACGCGGTAAGAAAAAGTATCTTTTTTTTCATGATAGGATAGTATTTAATAAGGAGCATTATCCATACAGTTCTATTGTCAATACAGCGGCTAAGCAAGGATTTTTGGATAAAATGTTTAAAACTTACTCTATCAAATTAAATTCTGATTTAACCTTGCGAAATATTTCTGAAGATATTGATATGAAAACATATTTAGATCAGTTGATGCAGTTCTCTCAATCTCGCAGTAAATAAGCATCAACGAGGATGGCTGTTAGTGAGAGAAGTAATGGACCAGCCAATACTCCAATAATGCCAAAGAAGAAGATACCACCTAGAGTACCAATTAAGATAATGGCCGGATGAATTTTGGCTTTATCGCCCATCAGTTTTGGCCTTAGGATGTTGTCAGAACTGCTTACAAATATCAAACTGTATACAGCTAGACCTATGGCTTTAAAGATCATGGAATTTGAATTCTGAAACATGCCATCTAATAACAAAATAAGTGCCGCTGGACCCCAGATAAGACCTGTACCAAGGAATGGTATCAAGGCTAGGAAAGCCATGATAAAACCCCA
>CEPX01415179.1_pt1 | contig 40008 bp, 44 predicted proteins | sample 361361 | NCBI WGS metagenome assembly CEPX01 (sample SAMEA2619974, study PRJEB7988) | marine metagenome | biome: marine biome (ENVO:00000447); feature: mesopelagic zone (ENVO:00000213) & marine oxygen minimum zone (ENVO:01000065); material: "saline water (ENVO:00002010), including plankton...
TCGAATTCTGCTTTTAGATTATAGAACCCAAATGATGCCCCATAATTTGACATTTTATTATAAACACCATGAAGTGACTGAATATCATATGCATTGAAAAACATTATATCAGTTTCTCTATCCTGTAATAAAAAATTCTCAACTCGTTCAGCATTCATCTCTGTTTTAAAATTCTCCTCTTTTTCCATTTCTGACACAAGAGAAGTGTAAACAAATTTATTCTGGGATGATGCGTAAAAGAAAAGAGCATCATTCGTAATATACCCTCTATTCAATACATGCTTCACAAAATCATAATTATTCTCATCTTGATACCATATCATTTTATCACTTGGTAAAACATTGTGTGGATTTTCAAAAGTGATTCCAGATTCCTTTGCAATATCTCGTAATATATCCGCACTATCTTTAGAAAAACTTCTATTTCGATATGGCACAAACATGTCAGTGCATCTCATATACCCAACCATTTTGATTACATTATAATGATTTTCTCCATTATCTGAATCGATTGCAACATCACTTATGTTAAATTCCATATCTAAGAAATTTTCTGCATCGGCTGTTGGTGAAAGTTCTACACTCAATACATCATCATCAAGAATAGAAAATGATTCAGTCAATCCACCAACATCATTCAACACCATTTCGAATCGTGGCAAAATAGATAATATATTTTCTGTTATTGTTAAGTATTGGACATTTTGTGATACTATTTCAAGTTCATTAACTGATGCATTTACACCACTTTTATTTTTTATCTTTAATACAATATTAAAATTTTGTACTGGTAATGACATTTATACCTCTTTACGTTGCCTTGCTCGAACCTTACGATTGAAGTCAATTATATCTCTTGGGTCTGGGACAATAACATCTTGACCAATTTCAATATCATTCCACCAATCATCAATACAATTAACTTTTGCTATTATCCACCAGTATTCTATTTTGCCATATATTCGTAAAGAAAATAAATCTGGTCTTTGTAAATCTATTCTCTTTATACTGTCATATCCAATTGGATTATTAATTTCAAACAAATCCCAATTACTCGAAATTAAATCCTTTTCCAAAATGTCCCCAGCAGATACTGTTGGCATATATTTATCTCTTCTGTATTTGTTCAACATTATCTACCTCCTAATCCACCAAGACTTTGACCATTTAATGCAGTACCTCTAACATTTGTACCTCTAACATTATTGCCGAATGTTGGTACTGGCGGTTCTTGAGTTACCGATTTCTTAGGCAATTGATGATTTGAATTATAAATTTTTGCTCGTGATTTCAATTTACTTATTGGCATAAATCCAACATCATCAAGTCCACTTACAATTTTTCGTGTTTGCATATCTAATGTAACATCCACATACAATGGTCCTAAATCACTAACTTCTTTTGAAAAATTAAAATTCGCATTTTTGATTATCATATCTGGATGATAAAAATATTGACCAATCTGAACCTTTACAGGAGGTGGAGCATTTTTTAATGTAATAATATCATGGATATCATCTAAATATGTTTTACTAATACTATGTAATCGAGAAACTGTATCTGATGCAAGATTTCCAACAGCATCTAATAATGCAGGGTCAACATTGTCCTTAACCAATTTTTCCGCTCCCCATGCCTCTTGTTTGCCATCGGCATATTCTATTGCCGATTCCACTCCTCGCCCAACTGCCGATTTCAATTGCTCTATTGTTTTCTTTATATTTCCATCAGATTTACCAGGGAGGCACAATTTAGCAATTTGTAATGCATATGATAATGGTCTACCTGTACCATCCCAATCTGTAATCCTAAATTCTGGAGAAATTGAAAGATATCCATTTTTTCTCCATAACTGTTTAGACATCCAAACAGAACCCAATTCTCCACCAGCCCCAGCAACTGATAATTCACTCGCACCTTTATAAAATGGGTTATTAAAAGCACCTTCAACAAATGGCAATTTCGGAACTCCCTGTGCTTGCCATTCGGAACTTATGCCAATATTGACTCTATTTAATGTTACACCAACAACTGGGCTTAAATTATTCCGTTCTTTTCCATAATAATACCAGTTAGGTGTCAATTTAATTACGCTATGTCCAGTGACAATACTATCATTTTTTACATTCTTATTGTTTGCCCCAGCATTCACCCACGAATACTGGTTAAGTGTAGATACATCTACTCCCATAATAATTCCTTATAAGTTTCGTCCACTTGCCATTGGTGTATTTGACAATACTGGAGCGTTTGGTTTAAATTTCCGTACTTGTTCCCCAAATGCCATTGCAAGTTTATCAATATCTTCATTTGATAACACCACTTGCATTGGTTTGTTTTGCTTAATTTTTTTGTCAACAAAACCTTGTGGAAGATTTACCTCATCACCACCTTGTTCTGGAACGACACTTGACGTACTTTTGTTCATTAATGTGTTAATTCTAAAGTCATTATTGATGGTATCACGAGGTCCGTAAACATCCTCACCAGGGAATGGCTCAATGTGCCACGGCTCTTTCTTCTTGTTCCAGTGTAACAATGGTCTGTGAAATCCGTACTTGCCCATCAATCCCATTTTTTCAAGTTCATTTGCATTATTTGAATTTATGTCAATCGCCCATCCATAATCATGAACACTACGACCTCCACCACTTCTCTTACCAGAATTGACTTGTATATTATTCCCTGTCTTATTGAAATATTCCTTTGCCATATTCAAGAAATTTAATTTCATATCTGGTTGCAAACCTTCGAAGTTTGGATTCCAAGGAGTATACATCTTCACACCATCATATTTTTTCTTTGAAGACATTCTTCTCATGAAATCTCTGGTTGCTCTTATTGGATTAAAACCTTTGTCACGTCCTTTAGGCTCCTCTTGTCCCTTGAATTTAAATGGTATTGTGCCAAATGCTCGTGTGCCCTGTTGAGTCTGAGCAATTGCATCACCACCTTTATCTCCACCACTGTCTCCACCGAATCCAAAGAAGCTTTTTATTCCACCAAGAAATCCTTTTTCCTGAACACTACCAACTAAATTATCTGTCAAGTCGAATAGTAATCCACCACCTGGTAGCATTGTTGACATAGCACCACCAAACATTTTTAATGCAGCACTCTTATTTCCACTGTTCCATAAGTCAAATCCTTCTTTCATTCTGATAGCAGTACCAATACCTGGTAATGACCGTAACATAGCCTTACCAACTTTTTTAGCACCAGATGCAAATTTTTCATTTGCACTACCAGCTCCAGTCTCCACTCCCTTGAAATCTCGGAAAAGTAAAGCACCATCAATTGCTAAACTTAATGCTGTTCCAACACCAGGTACTATTGACGAAATCCCAGAAGCGACTTCCATAAGTCCACCAATATAATCACCCTTTTTGAATCGTTGAATACCAAAAAACAATCCAAGAAGACCACCAACCACAGGAATCTTTTTAAGGGCTGTTTTAGACGCTGTACCGAGTCCTTTCATGATTCCCTTAGCTCCACCAGAAAATAGTCCCTTTGCCCCTTTAAACATCGTGGAAAGCTTACCACCGATGCCCTTAATCCCATCTATCACACTTCCAAAGTTTTTAAGATGTTTTCCAAGTTTAAATAGGTTTTTAAATTGTCCACCGAGTTTCCCTAATTTAAGAAAACTTACTAATCCTTTTCCAAAATATTTTGTAAGTCCTTTGACCGCAGAATTGAGCATTTCTTCTTTTCCAGTCATCAAATATCCAAGGAGTCCACCACCAGCGAATAAAGAACCCAATGAACCTAACATTCCAAGAAGTCCACCACCTTTATCTTTTCGTGATTTTTTATCGTTATCTCGAATTTCTATTAAGACATTTTCAATATCATTAATATTTTTTCTCATTGGGATATCTGGGTCTTCGCTTCTTATTAAATCTTTTGCTGTTTGTTTTTTTGTAACTTCTTTTTGTTGTTTTACAAGAGCACCAGATTTTAAAAACATTGCAGTTTGTTTTTGGAGACGTAGTGATTCTTTACTATTCTCAGTTAAGAGTTTAGTATTAACCAATAATTGTTTATTAATACTTACAAGTGAAGTATCAATACGTTTTAGTGTTTCATTGCTTTCTGTTTGTATTTCAATAGATGTAGCAAAAGTTTTGGCAGTGTTATTAAAAACACCACCAATCTTTTTTGCCATTGTGTCAGTACTGCTCTTCATGAATTGAAGAGCCTGATTTTGTTTTAGAAAATCATTTTCGTTATCTTTAGCCATTCTCTATCTCTCTTTTATTTGTTATTACCCATCTTACCAAATATGTTCGAATCGAGATTAGCCAATGACATTTGACCTTCATTATTTTCAGCTTCATTTTGCTGTTTACGAAATTCGACTAATCTTTCATATTTCCAAACAAATTCAAAATAATCAAAATCGTCATATTTATTCACACCGTGGAAATTCATATCCAACTGGAATTCTATCTCCCATAAATCCTTAAGAAGAATATTGGGGAAGAAAGAACGAGCCGTGAAACGTAACCCCTATTGGGGTAACACCTCCGCATTTTTTGCATGTCACATCCATTTTTGGTGTGATGCCAGCGGTGTTACTTGATACATATGTTGATAATCTTGATAAATCTCTTGGTGAAAAATCCAACACATAATTATATCTACGAGCCAAATCTTGAACTGGTTCTCCATTTACTGATGTTATCATTGTTGCCAATGCTAATAACTCCTCATCAATTTCACCAAATGCTTTCTTATTTATTTCTATAAATCTTTCCATTTCAAATTCATCATGTAATTGTAAAAATCGTAATGTTACTGTATCACCATGCTCCAATTCATGAACTTCATTTGGGTCATATTCATCTTTAAGATAATCTACATTCAGATTACTTATTTCGAAATGATATTCACTATCATGTTTACATTTCGAACAATTAAATGGTACAGTATAAGAACTATCTCTGAATGTAACACCTCTTAACCAGAAAATTATATACAATTTATCTGAAAGAAAAATGTTATTTACATCAACACCTCTTACTGTTCGTCTTAGAATATCATTGATTACAACATCAATGTTTCCATCGTCCATTGAAGCCAATTTCTTAACTTCTATAACTTTCAATGGTCTTGCCTCAATCAATGTATTTGTTTGATACAATCGATATTTCGTTGGCAAATCTCTTAATGGTAGATACACCCCATTGTCAGCTTTCCCACTTTGTTGAATTTGTTGTGGTGTATTTACAGCCGAATTATATTCAGGTGATGACGTATCCATCTGTTCGGCTTGTTGTTGTAACTGTGCCATCATTTCCTGAACTCTGTCCCCAGCCTCATCTTTTTGAGGATTAGGTGCATCTGGTTCAATCTTACTCATATTCATGGTAATTCTCCTATGTTAAAATACTTCAATATAATATTATTTATATGTTTTACTATAAAACGTTTCTTGCGACTACTCCAATTCCTCTCGTAATTGGCCCAAATAAATTGGTGTCGGCTCTTGTCGATTCTGTATCAAAATCTTTTTCAAATTCTATAACATCACAACCAAAACGTAAAGGATATTTTAGGGTATCATTATTCGTATAGCTTAATGTGATATCATCAGACCCAAGAAAATATGCATTCTTTGCCTTCCATGTACAAACGGAACGCCCTACATAATTATATAAAGTTATGTGAATGTCACCAACTCTATTTTCATTAAGTCTTGTATATAAACCTGTAGTTTTCATAATAGTTTGTTGTAATAACTGAATGAGTAATAATATATCACCATTCGCATCATCTTCGTATGTTATAGTAACAACAAACCCATCATGTGATAATGTTGGAAATGTCCGTGCAACTGCACCATACATCGTCTTTTCGATATTGAACTTATATGAAGGAACCGTCACATCAACAACATGATGATATGACAGAATTTTAAATATTTTTTTAACAAGAGGGTCAACTTTACGGTCAACCCCATTGAATGTTATATCCTCTGTTAAGACATCAACGACGAATTTCCATGAAGGTAATACTGATTTTCTACTATAGAATCTTTGCAAGTCTCTTGAAAATATTCCTTCAGGCATATTTGCTCCTTAATTAAGGTTGTGTTGTCTCTGGGTGCAATGTCCAGAAATCATATTGGAATGTTACAGTATATTGTACCGCAGCACCAGCACCATAATCTAATGGTACGTCACCAACTGATTGTGGAAATGCATTATGAAATCTTATCATTTTTGGTAAAGGTACTCCATTATACCCATAATACACCAAAAATATATCCCTTGTCATTGTTCTCTTATTTGGCAATCTTGATTTACCAGCAGTCAATGACGATTTTGGGTTTATATTAAATATATTTTGTTCCCAATCCCAGAATATACGTCTCACTGCCATGTCTTCAGTTTCCTCGAAAGTGGCAGCAACCGTTCCACCCACATCTGGCTTTCCTGGGAAGAATTGTTTCATCCCCATCCAATCAGATTGCGTGACTGTGTTTGCTCTTGGTGGAGAACTGATACTTCTGCACCGTATTAATAAATCTTCCATGTCAAGCAATGCTGACGGAGCAACACCAATGATTCCTGGAATAAGCATCTGCCACATCCAATTTCTTTGGATGTCTGCAATCGTTTTCATTCTGCCTTCAATAGTGAAGTTCAATGGGTTTGCTGGCATAATTCTCTCCTATATTATTTTAATTGTTATTTCTCTTTTGTAAATGGGGAGATGTCTCCCCATTCTATTTATGAATATTTCAACCTAACGTCACTGAAACTGATACCAGTTCTTGTAACTATTGTTGTGAATTGTATAAACTCTGCTGTTCTTGTTGGTTGAACATAAACGTCCACGTTCATCTGATTACTATCAATTATTGTTGGTGTGTTGTTTGTTTCATCAACAACCACTTCATAATCGGTTAATCCTCCACCAGCTTGAACCCCTGCAAGAAAATTATCAATTAATGAGAATACACGTAATCTTGTTTGAACTGTGTTGTTCTCAAAAGTGAATGGGAACAATGCAATCTCGATATTGTTTTCCATGAATAGAAGATTTCTTCTAACACTGATTCTATCAAGAGCACTTTTCTTTTGTTGTGCAGTTTTTTGACCCCACATAACAAATCCAGTTCCTCTAATAAATCTCACACAGTTAATATTTTTGTCATACAGTTTTCCAATATGGTCTGCATTGTACACTTTCTTTTGGTCGAATACTGCAAGTGTCGCTCTATCAACACCCGCTGGTGCTGACCAAGGGTCTGCAATATTATCAACTCTTGGATACAATGATGCACCATAAATTGAATTTGGTAAGAATACTCTCTTATCATTTATTTTATCATAAATTCGTGAGTATCCACAATAAATAGCAATGTATGATGGTGACACATATCCATACTCTTCGGCATTCAATACATCTTGGAAGTTAATATCATCCAATGTTCCTGCCTGAACAGTACCAATACAGTCCAACCTCTTACGAGCTAACTCACCCATAGCTTGTTTAGTAGTTGTATTATATGACGTTCCAACCAAAATTTGAATTTGGAGTTCTTCTCTATCATTAAAATATGTCCAAAACTCATCATCACCACTACCTAAACCATTATCTTGATTTGTTGTACCACCTGACAATTTACAAAGTCTGTCATTATTATAGAAGAAATTCCCAGCATCATCTTGACCATCTGGTAAATTTGAACCTCCACTCGTTCCACTAAATGTGTAACTGTAATCAAATACTTGACCCACATTTGATTTTACATAAATGTTTTTAGAGTTGCCATTCACAACATCTTCAGCGAAAAGTGATGTTCCATTACCATCCAATGTTGGCGATAATGTTGCATAATAAGATTCTATTTCTTCTAATCTTAATTTTGCTGCATCTTTATCAGCACTATTTGAATATAATTCATCCCATTCTTTATCATCTGGTTTTTGGTAAAGTTTAAGTTTAAATACTTTACTTGCCTTTGGATAATGCACTGCGATATCCGCTGATGTCCCACTTGTCCAAATAGAATTAGGACCATCTGTTGTTGCAGAACTTTCTGTTGGATAATCATCATATTGAAATAACCAATCAGCATCTGGATGAAGTGTTTCCACCGTCACAGCATAATCATTTCCATCAATACCAGGACTTACAAATGAAACCAATAATGGCTCAACTGCTGTATCCGCAACATCATCAATACTCGAAATTTTATCTCTCGTATCAAATACTTCTGGTGTCGCTGTTAATGGTGTTATTCCACCAGAAACATTTGTATTAGTTGTCTCAATATCATTATCCACCTGAATGGCAGCATATTTATCAGTAAAGTCATAAGCTCTTACTACAAATAAATTAGTTGACTCTTTAAGAAATTCTATTGCACCGTAACTTCCATACCCAAATTCTGGTATAAGGGCACCTGTACCAGAAACACTTGAACCAGAGGTAAACACTGGATTCCCAAAATATTCTATGTACTCTTTATCGTTAGTAACCTGAACAGGTCGTCTAATAGGGCCTTTTGGTGTACGCACAACAATAGCACCAGTTGATATCCCTGTAGCAACAAGAATCTCACTTAAATCGAGTTCTCTACGAAATACACCTGGTGTGCTAAATACTCTTGGCATTTTCCCCTCCTATAATTATTAAATTCTTTCTATTTATATAATTATTTATATAAATTACCATTCGTAAATTAATTTTAATTTTTACGTTATAAATAGTAGGGGTGCCTCATCCTCATCAACAAGGTTATATTCATCTTCTAATTTCTTAACTGACATATCTTTACCATCAAAAAATTCTGTCAATAAGAAGTACATTCCCCATAATAAAGATGTAACACAATCATCATTTGTTGTTCGTGTTTCTGCTTTATACACATCGGGCGTAACTTCAATATACTTAGACAATTCCGTAACTGTCTCATTATCATTCAATGCCAACCACCCATTCTCAAGATATCTCTTGAGATGTAGATTTCCTTCTAATTTAGTCTTTCTATTTGCGTTAACACCCAATCCCTTTTTATCAAGATTTATTATGTTTTCATTTTCATATTCATACCAAATGGTTGTGGCGGTTTCTCCACCAACTCCATTGTTTTCTATCATCATCTGTGCTTCATTGTAGTATTTACTTATACCAATACACACTTGAGCAAATTGATGTGTGTCAACTCCGTTATGTCTATAAATAGCAACTTGTTCAATACAAAATTCATCAACAACCTTAATAACTTGAACTACTGAATAATCAGCTCCTCCACCTTTGGCGGTATCGATTCCTAATATATAGAATGTATCATCCTCATTTTTTTGAAGAACTTCTGGTTTAATTGGCTCTTCAAATATTTTAAATACTCCACCCCATTTTGTTTTAACGACTTCTTTGAATTTTTCCGACAGTCGTTCAAGAACATCACCATCAACTAATGTATCCGATGAACCTAAAAATTTACAATTATGATTATTAATTCCATTTGCATAATAAGCATGGTCTATTGTGTCAACTTCCAATACATCAAACACAAATTCTGGTTCTTTACGTTTCTCAATACGTTTTATCTTTTTCGAACCAGATTCAGTTTCCAACCATTCACCAATTATCAAATTCTTTAACTGGACTTCTCTTCTGTTTATAACAAATGAATGATTTGATGTAACATCTATATACTCACCATCTTCTAATGTCACACGATACATCTCACGCTTCTTTTTCATCTTACTTACGCCATCAAAATTCTTGAAACCATCCTTCGTCTCTATTTGATATCCATCTGTAAATTTTACTTCTCTACCCATTACCAATCCTCAATAATTCTAAAAACTCTTCTTCGCATTTAAAATTCTTTGTTATATTAATTCCTCGACCACAAATACACATATTCCCAATTTGTGCAATATCCTCAGCAGATATCCCATTCCTAAATCCATAAACTATACTTATTTTATGGTCAACTGTTGGTTGCAATAAATTTGAAGACACATGTTTCTTAGGATGAGATTTCAAATATTCAATATTATCCACCAATAACTCACCAGTGTAATAATCATACCCATTCCATGTTTTATACAGCTCATCATATAACAACCGAGAAATGTTTCTTACTTTATATGAATATTTTTTATATTCACTATATTCATCTTGGGATAGCCATTTACCAGTACTCTCATTAGTTGCCCTAATCTTTTCCTTCACACCATCAATTTTAACAGCACTGTCAACCCCATACAACTCCATTAAAGTTTTCTTTCGAGTCGCATTAACCTTTTCTATATTGGATTCTGTCCAGAATTCTTTACGCTTAATATTAATTTCTTCCATATTATCAATTAGCGATTTCCATCTTTTATCATGACATTCTTCCGTCAATAAATTAGTCTCATATCCATATTTATCCAAACACGTTTTCTTTACTTTATCCTTTGACGACTGTAATTTAGAAACACAAGAAACCCCATATCGATTCTCAACCGTTAAACGTCTCTTATTCGCTTCTTCTTTGACATCTCTATGGTTAAATGATTTTGATATTTTTTCAGAAACAATCTTAGAATGCTTTGAACATTTAGCAGAACAGAAAGGTCTATATCCCTTTATCTGTCCCCTAAATTTCGTTTCTTTTCCACATTCCGAACATTCACCTTCATCATCTTTTTTAATGTATTTGTCATAATATTCTTTAGTATTCATATCATGACACGGTTTCAAATGATATCTCGCAAAACTGTCTATGACCAAATCTGTTTGTGTATTACACGCTTTACAAAACACTTTCTGTTTCATAATTCACTCCTTTTTATTTTTATATAAATACACATAAGAGGGACAGATGGTTAACTCCACCATTTGTTGATGCTCTAACATCAACTAACCTCTCTTATATTCTTTCGAAAAAGTCTCCAATTGCAATTTTTTCAATTGCTCCAGATTCCTTATCTTTTATATTTATATAACTTCTAAAACCGACACAAGAATATTCCTGTGCAAAACGTGCAGGACCTATATCTCGAATGATTTCATCTTTCCATTTTTCATCACGTTCAGGATGTTCCCACCAATTCACCTTAACAGGAAAGAAATTATTTCCACCCTTATCAGGACCTCTTACCGCTCCTGCCCAGAATTCATAAAAATGATTCATTCCTTTTGGTGTGGATGTTATAATAATTTTCGATGTTTTACCCGATGATATAACGGGATATGTCGCTGTAATAAAATCTTCCGCAATATGTGGCTTAACTTTTGCAAACTCATCCATGTAAAGAAGAGAAATTGTATCCCCAGAGATTGAGTCCCCAGAAGTAGTTGAAGCCAATACGAATACACCATTTTCTAAAAGAATTGATGATTTATTCCATCCACCTTCAACGATACCTTGTTGTAACCACAACGGCAACATCTCAAATGACATTTTGAGTTTACGCATTATCCCTAATGCAGTCTTTTCCTTATTAGCAATAATAGCAACGTTCTTATCTTTATTAAATAAAAGATAGTGCAGTAAGAATATATTTGTTACTGTAGTCTTACCAGATTGCCGAGGTTGCATGAGTATCACATGCCTACGCTCATCAGGCGGTTCCATATATGCTTTTATGATTTTCTTTTGATATTCGAATAACGGTATTTTAATTTTACCCTTATCAATTGTTGTTATATAGAAATATTTTTCTGCAAAATATATTATATCTTCTTTACACCTAACATACTCATCCAACATCTCTTTTGTGTAAGTGATGGATTGACCTTTAGCACGTAACTTTTTATTCCCTTGAAACATAAACTATCCTATGTTGATAATACCCCACCAACATAAACTACGTTACGAGGTGTCTTTACAAATAATTCATACATAACTTCTTGAACATTTGTGTTTGTTAAACTCTCAATCGGCTCTAATCCATTTTCTGTTGTTATCATATCACCGACATTTAATTGATTCAATAGTGTCAACTTGTTATTATTTTTCAAAAATTTCTGATTACAGCAACATGATACGATGAAATTGGTAGTTTCAACTTCCCAAACATCACGTACATTACCAGAATTTATCATATTTGTCATATCCGACCAACCAAACTCTGTGGTTATTTCATAATCAACAATATGATGATGATGACGAGATTCTTCATCATCATCATCATCATGATTTAAAACATTATGAAAATCTTCTATGGTCGTTTTCATTAATTTATTTAAACTCTTTTTTCTGACCGTTATGAAATTTTTTGGACCAAACATCACAGTCTCCTATTGATATAGTTTTGCTTTTTTGTAAATATCATTTCTCATAAACAAATACAATTCATCTGATTTATAATCACTGAATAGATTGAACTTTTTACAATCGATAACACGAGTATACATATCAGAAAATCTCTTTTCTATTATACTTGCATACCTTTTATAAAGAGCACGTCTACTTGGTTCCTTTGCTGAAAAGAAAAATCCCGTAACATCAACTACATCATTTCCCGTTAAGAATTTTTCTAACATTTGACCAACAATACTAAAAACCTCAAACGCATTACCTGTATTAGTAATGGTCATCAATTTCTCACCATTTTCATATTTTGACAAATTGACATCAAAGATATTATTGAAAACATCTCCATCATCATCTTTTATAACAAATTTATTAAAATTGATTGCATATTCTTCATCACCGAGTTTGAATTCTTTTGTGAAAAATTGTGCCTTTCTATTATCATATTTCGTCCATGAATCATCATCAAGCACACTGTCCAGCGTCTCTTTATAAGATGCTGCCACCAATAATTGCTTCATGTAATCTGATATCGCCATTAATCCTCGCTTTCGTCGATAACATCCTCTTCATCGTCATCGTCATCTTCGCCATCATTTAAGATGCTCGACTTGTCTATTTTAAAATCCGCTTCTATTTTATTAATTTCACTTTTTTCAGAAGCTGCGTTCACCATATCAATCAATTGCTCAGATGTCAATTGTATTTTATCAGAACTTCCAATTTCGGTAAGATTCTTTTTATTTTGGTCAACTTGGATTTTGGCAGCACTTTCATGTAGCTTTCTCATTTCAGTGAGTTTCGCTGTCATTGAATTCTGTAATTGGGCATATACTTCATACATACTTGCTTTACTACCAATCTTGATATCAGAATCCAATCTTTCAACTATTGTCTGTGTTGAGTCCAACTGGTCTTTAATCATATCAGTTATGAAATCAACTTGTTGAAGCTCCACTCCACCATTAGTTGCTGGAGGGGTATCTTCTTTTTTGGCTGGTGCTGGTTTGTTATCAGGCACCGTTACTTGTTTTTCTTCCACATCATCCTCATACTCTGTATCAAAAGCATCACTTAAACCTTGAAATGTTGCACTCAATTCTGACATAATTTACTCCTTATAATCCAAATCCACTTGTTTCTTGATATGTTTCAAACCAATCATACTCTTTCGAGGTGTCTTCATATGAACCACTAAAGTCATAATCCGCTGATAATGGTATTCCACTTGTCTCGATAGGAACTCCACCTGATGTTTGAACACCAGATAAACTAAATCCTTCAAGATATGTAGCTGTGTCAAGTAATAAGTATTTTGTGTTGATAACTTTAATAACCGATGAGTATAATACAGGTCGATATTGCCATCCCTCAACAGTCAAATTTATTTGTGCATTTGCATATTTCGTATCTGATTCATTCATCTCATCAGGAAAATCTGGGTCAACACCCTCCATTTTAACTGGCAAATCTCTCTCAATATTTAAAAATGAAAATTCTTTAACCCGTAACATTAATTTAGGATTAAAGTATGGTAAAATATTTTCGAGAATTTGTGCAAGATAATCTGTGGAATCTGCCCTAATGTATAATGTAAAATTATAATTATATGGCGTTGGTTGATAATCTGTGAATGTTGAATCGATTTCGCTTTCTGTCAAATTTAATTGTTCAGTAAACCAATATCTCCATTGATTCGTCCCAGCAGCTCTATCTGAATCATAAACAATACCATTTAACACTAATGCCATTCTTGGTATTTGTTGATAATATTTCAGATTGTGTTGATTCCCATCAGCATCCACATAATGATTTTCTTTTCTATCTTGATGATATTTTTCGATAGGTCCCCATGCTATAGGAACCTTACGCTCAGAGACGGTAGACCCATCCTTAGCATATTTAACGACTTTCATGTCATTAAACATATTAAGGAGGGCTACGCTTATCCCTTTGAGTGTACGTGGATAGTAATAGGTAATCATTATTCATCCTTTTCTAAATCAGAAAGAGAAAATTCCCTATCGTCTACTTCTTCCACATCTGCTTTAACAGATTCCACATCGTCATCATCTAATTTATATTCACTCGCATCATATTTCTCATCACCAACATGCACAGGGTTTGCATCATATCCCATATCAGAAAGTTTAGAAAGTACCCACTTCTTCACATTTTCAGTGTCGTACTCATCAGATTTCCCTTCAAGTTCTGGATTGACATCAACCTCCGCATATACATCAGAGTATTCATATGTGTCATTAACACCATCAACAGCTTCACCATCAGTCTTTGATATTTTTATAGACGCAAGCTTTTCATCATTATCATAGACATCATAGGAAACATTGTCCTCTATGTCATACTCATCAACTGGTGTTAAATTATACCCTTCATAAATATAATTCTCGTTAATAAGACTATCTAATTGTGATAATACACCATCGTCTTCAAAAATTAATCCCATCTCAAAACCCTCCACGATTAATATTCTGTTTTATCTTCCGTTTCTTCACTATACTCTTCTTCAACATTTTCTTCGTTGTCAGAAACCTCGTCAGAAATTTCTTCTTCATCAACGTTCAGTGTATCAAAAAGTATTTTGTAAATTTCATTATCAAGTTCTTCTTTTGACATTTCAAGCTCTTCTGCCTTTGAAGCAATTGTTTCCGCAGTCACTGGTTCCCCAGCCGTAAATATTGCAACAACTTTTGCTTTCTTTTCATCTTGCTCTTGTCCAAGAACTTCTTCTTCTTTCTCTCTTAAAAATTGTGTAAAATCCATAACACTCTCCTAAAATTCGTTTTTATTAAAATCTTCTGTTTCTTTTCTATATGAAACATCGACATCTGATAATCTCGTATCATAAAATGTTTCCAATGATTGGTTGTATATTCTCAGTGCCAATTCAGGAACACTCTCTTCATATGTCTCATAAGTCGTTGATGAAGGAAGTTTCACTATCCCTGTGACAGATACCAAATCATCATAAAGTTTTGACTCAACATCCTCAAAATCCCCAACATCTCCACTAATATCACCACCCATGTCCTTTTCGAAATTATTCATTTCATGGTCAGGTACACCTAAATTTTCTGGTGCAATATCAAATCCAACATTGTAATAATTAAACTCTTCATCTTCTCGTAAAAGTATATTTCTTAATTCATTTAATATCATTATATCTCCCTAACCAATCATAAAATCTGGTGGTTCACTTTCTTCGTACATTCGATTATACCATTTCTCGGCATCCTCTCTTCCTTCAGAGACTAATGGGTCTCCATTGAGAGTTATCCCATCAGGAAGGGTGACTGAATATTTTCTAATATGCATTCCCCATTGTTCCCTACATCGAGCAACCGCTAATTTTTTGACAAGTCGATTATTATATAAATATTCTGCTCGTGTTCTTTTATACAATGCAATCATTCCAATTCCACATTGCTTCGGAGGTGGAGTAATTTCTAACACCTCTCGACCTTTGTGCCATTTTCCCGTATATCCTTTACCAAACATTACATCGATTTGTTCTAAATACTGCATTGATATTTGATACTCAGAAAGAACTAAACCCGTGTTATTTGACGCACGGGAACCCGGCCCACCAGGATAGTTCCCCCTATTAACCCATTGGTCATAAAGGAGAACGTGCTCTGGACTAAATAATACATTTATGCCATACAAATCCATTCCTAAGTCCATATCATAAATCGCTTCAATATCGTGCCCAGATAGATTATACTCAGCTACCCCTGCGGATACTGCAATACTTGTGACATGTAAATAATTACCCTCTGAAGTATTCATTTCTTGGAAATCTTGAATAGTTTCGTCAATAACCATATCCATTTGTCCATCGATTTCTGTATCAATTTCAACTTGAATTACAGGATATCCCAATCGATGTATTATGTAATTTTTTAATTCTTCTTTAGATGTGATTTGTGCCATTATTTATCCTTATTTAGTTTTTGTGGTAGATTTTTTAGGACGACCTCTTTTTCCTTTACCTTTTTTGATAGTAATACCCTTTAATGGTGGAGATTTTTCATCGTCGGTTTCTCCAGCATTTTCAAAATCTTTAGCTAAATCAGATTTAGGAAAGTCCCCATCAGTCTCTGGCGTTCTGACAGTCGAACCCTCTTTAGCATATTCCATAACTCTCAATTCGTTAAATTCTGGAATGTCATTCGGGACTCTATAAATTATCCTATCAAAAGGAATCTTTATTACGCCCTTACCTTCATTACCATTATACTTAAACGAAAAGTCATATCCTATCGTGTTCACTACAAACATCATTCCTCCTAAAATTCATAAATATTAAACGTTATACATGTATTTATATATTTTAACAAAAAAGGGTAGATGAATTTTCATCTACCCTTTTATATTTAACTTTGATGTTTTGTAATACTATTTACTAATGGTAATTAAATTACGCACCAGCAATAATAGCACCAACATTATAGAAACTAAGAAGTCTGTAATATCTTCCACTACCAAGTAAACTATCAGTGATAGCATATCTTGACATTACGCCAATTCTTGGAGAGAAGTCATCTGGACTAATTGCTCTATTTTGAAGTCCCATTATGTAAGGCGAAAAGATTATCCCTGCGTCCGAGATACCTGGGCCTTTATAACCAACTAATGCATAATCCGCTCTTGCATATTGGTCTCTGTACACTTCGATTGTTCCATTAAGTCTACCGATACTTGCCATAACAGTTGTTGGGTTTACATCAGATGTGTATTGAACAAATTGATGCCCAGCAGCTTGTAAACATGTTGCAATTGTTGGTGAAACAATTACAAAATTACCCGGCCCACGTCTTGTTGTGATTGCTATGATATTCGCTTGGTGTATGATAGACGCAACGATATTCATATATTTCTCTCCGGACCAACGTCCGTCGATGTCTCCACCAGTAGCACAGTTGATAGAAGTGATTGACGCACCACCATTAGCAACATTAACAGAAGCAACTTTCATTCTATAAAGAAGTTGTCTATCAAGTTCCGCAGTGATTTCATACTGCAATACGTTTACCATCTCTCTTTCAATCTCCACACCATGCATAGCTTTGATGTCTTGAGCTGCCTCAAGTGAGAAAGAAGTAGCGATTTTACGAGTTTCTGCTTCAATAGCAGTTCTGTCGATACGTAATCCTAATTGTTTCCATTCAGGTTGCCCAGAACAGTTATCAGGCATACATCCTTCAAAAATTTGAAGAGCTTCACCAGCACTTGTTGCAAGACCAGTTCCACTTGTATCATAGATACCAGCATTTTGTGCTGAAAGTGAACCTGTACCAAAATTTTGCTCTAATTCCGCAGAAGTACCATGACTACCTGTGTAACCACCATAGTAATCTACATTATCCCAAGCTGCCTCAGTTCCATCACCTGTTTTATTATAAGTGAATCTTAACGCATAAGATAAACCTACTGGTGTTTGCATTGCTTGGACCCCTACCGTCTTATTTGCAAAGAGGTCTGGAAATGTACGTCTCATAAGTGCTAACGCAACTGGACGGAATCTCCAGTCATCATTTGTACTTGCATCCAAGTTAGTTGTATTAACAGTACCATCTGCTGCCTCAGAAAATAAACTTCTTCCAGCCATATCTTTAGTTTCTTGATTCTCAAGTAACTGTGCCATATTCTCTTTAACATATGGGTCTTTGATAGCTGCAATAGACATTGCACCCATTCCTGTGTTTTCCCATTTGTTTATGATTGCTCTTTTTGACATTTAATCAATCCTCCTGTATATAATTCTTTAAATTTCTTTATTGTAATAGTATTTATATATTTTCTTAAATAGTTGACATAAAATCGTTAGCTAAGTTAGCCATTGACAATGGTTTAGGTGTATCTAAGCCCTCATCTTTATTGACTTTCTTTTGTTTTGGAACGATGTTATCACTTTCACTTATCACAGTTGAAACCTTTTTCTTTTTTGTTTCCACAATTTTGGTTTTCTTTTTAGGTTTAAGTGAAGTACCTTCTTTAAGAATGTGTACATAATCATCTATTTTCTTTTCAACTTCTTCGAATTTCTTATCTTTAAACATACCCAACACTTTTGTTTTTTGGCTCTCATTTAAACCTTCCGATTTTTGAGAAATCAAAACAAAATTAGCTGCGGTTTCGAGTCTTTTTTCATACTTCATGTTTTTAGAAATAGATTCTGTAAGTTCTTGCTCTACTTTATCTTTATCTTCTTTTAATTCTTTAATGGCTTTTTCACCAGAAGAATCAAGTTCGATGTGATGTTTCGCAAAGGCTTCTTTTAATGAACCGACTAACGGCATTAATGATTCTTGAATCGCTACTTTTTCAAGCATCTCATCTGAAATTTGTTCAACAATAGTTGACTCAAGAAATGAATCAAGTCTTGACACTATTTTAGTTTCAAGATTAACTAATGTTTTATCGTAACCTTCGATTAATTTAGCCTTTTCAGTCTCTAATCGTGAAGCAACTTCTTTTTTACAAAATTCTTCTGATAATGTTTGAAATTCTTTTTTAAGCTCATCCTCTTTAAGTGCCACTTGTTCAGTTACCTTTGTCGCAACAGTATCTGAAATTTTAGTCTGTATAGCACTTTCAAAAATTTTAAGGTCTTCTGTGCTTAGAAGCTCTTTAATTTTTTGTGTTATTTTCTTTGACATTTCGAATTTCCTCCTATAAATTATTTACTTTATAGTATTTATATATTTTCTTATTAATTTCTAAAATGCTTTGGCATTAATAGTATTGATGAATTCTGTTAAATACGCTAAAGTATGTGTTGACATATCTTTATGGTCATATTTGCTGTACTTCTCATCCACTCTCTTTTGTAATTGAGTGATTGCAGTTTCAACAATTTGACCGTCTTTACCGATGACATATTCTTTATTCTCCAAAACACCTTCTACGAATGCAGATGGTGCAGATGGGTCTGCTACTATATCGACCGTAATTAAATTATAATCATCTTTGACAAATTCCCCATCGAGACTCCCGACTCCACGAGTTGACATCCCTACGATAACTCCCTCATCCACAAGAGTTTTACCAATACGCCCCATTGGTGTATCAATAAGTCTTGCTGCACCATAACCAATATTTTCTTTCATCTGTAAATCAGTTATGATATGAGAAACTCTATCCAAATTGACCGTTGGGTCTGGTGGATGGTCAAGTTCTCCTAAAGAACGTTTGCCCTGTATCTTTTCGTCGTAAAACTTTTTCACTTCACGAGTAAGTGTCTCAAGCATATATTTACGACCATTTTTGTTTAATGTCCCAGCTTCAAGGAATGGTCCTTTCAAAAAGTACTGTTTCCTTTGTTCGCCATCAACTTCAACATTTTCTTTAATGACATCGATATTGCTAAAGTCAATGAATTCTTTTATTAGCTTCATTTAGCAACTCCTATTATTTGTCATCATTTATCGCTACTACCTCAGACATCTGCTCTGTTGTAATACCGTTTATTTTTGCCAAAACACCCAATTTCTTTTCTTGGATTTTGTCTTTGATGATTGTTGCTGACTTTTGTTCGATTGTTTTTTTCAAACTCGCCCAGTCACCATCGAGTACCGTTTTTATGATAGACATCATTTCCTCCTTAAAATTTCCTTTTATAATATTATTTATATATTTTCTTTTATCAATTAAAATAGGGAAGAGAACCTTCCCATATATCAATGTGTTATGCTATAACCCAAACCCAAAACTCGCTGCCATAGTGCTCCCATTTGAACCTCTATTACCATATGCACCAACAAATACATTCCTACCATTCCTTGGCATCCTATATCCATTAAAGTATTTAGTATGTTCAATTAATGGTGATTTGACACCAACCCTTAATCCGCCTCGTCTTTGTGGCATAAATGTATTTCTTAACAATTCTATCTTAACAGATTCTATTGTTAATTCTACATCATCACCATTTCTATATGTTGACAGATAGTTCGACGCATAATCCACTTCATGAACAAAAACACCATTTTCGTTTACTGATGTTACATGACCAGAACTTTCTATTTTCATTTCACCCTTAACATAATTACTACATGTTAATGTTACACGAATTTTTGAAATATTTGGGTCATCGAATGTATATCCAGGTTCTTGTAAACTTATTATTGGCGAAGATGTAACCGACACGAAATGAATTCCATCATCAGTTAATTCCATTTTATGGTCATCGTCTTGCGTCCCAGCAATATTAAAATCACCAATAGCACTATTACTGAAATTTTGTTCCGCAACAGTTTCCCATTGATGTTTGAATAATCCCTCACTTGACACATTTCTATTAGAAATATCTGGTGATGTTCCGTCTGACGTAATATTACCACCACTACTTATAGTATTAACACCCAATTGGATATCTGAATTTGATGAACCACAGCAATAGTTATTTGCCAATACATGAACACCATTTTCCAATAATCGAATCCCATACTCATCATTATTAAAACATGTGTTATTTATAATAAAACTATCTACCGCACCTTTAAATATGTAAATTCCTCGACCAGCATACGAAATCGTATTATTATAGCAATTAAATAATCCAGTACCACCATCACTATTCCATCTAACTATCGTTCCTCTATTCCCATTCCCATCCAATTTATTATTGTAAAGATTGACACTTGGATTAAGAGCTTCAACATGCAAAAATCCTGCATAATCTGTGACCTTTGTTGTATCGAAACTAATATTGTAATCATGTATACTTACTTCATAATCATCACTTGACGAACCTAATGTTATGTCATGGTTATTATGTTTACTATGGACTGTTTTCTTATTACCATCCAAATCAATTTTAAAACCTGATGTTGAAGTAGGTAATGTCATTCCTGTTGATATATCACTATCAGAAATAGATTCTAATATATAATCATTCAAAAATTCAGTTGGTAAAGCACCAACCCCTAAATTTAATGAAGTAAAGTGTGAATCAAAATCTGATTGCGAACCACTTTCTCCACCAACTTTTAATACATTATCTGTATTTAATGGAAGTTCATTACCATTTACTTTCACTGATTCAACAACTCCATAAAAATCATTTACAAAATTATGTTTTCCGCCAATATGATAAATATATCTACCACCAGTAGTGCAAGTAAATTCTATCATATGCTCATCACCATCCTGTGGCATATCGTCACTCACAACACCATCTACTTTAACAGTAAAATTTCCCGCTATTATTTTCTGAGTAGCATTATCAACATACGCATGATTTCTATATAATGTTGCAGGGGTAAGATAATCAAAGAAATAATCTGTCGAACCAGAAGTATACTGCCTATATCGAAACTCTATCACATCCCCAACATTTATTAACAATTGCTCATGTAGTGTGAGGTTATAACTACCATTACAATAATAACCAACGGTCTCTCCATAATTATCATATATTCTCGTATCACCGATAGCATATTTTGTCTTTACAGGTTCTACTGCTTTATACGCCCCAATGTAAACATCATCACTGTCAATAAGTTCCCCATCGATATATTCTGTGTGTTCGGGAACAACCCCTCGATATGGACTATCATTTCTTTGTTTTAAATAATCATCATGTGTTGGGTCTATTGTTGCAAAGAAATTTCCTATTTTAGTATTTCTATTATCTGTATTAGGTGCCGTGTCATCATTTGTGTAATTACCACCACCATCAATAACAGTACCTCCTGCAATACCATTTTCGGTTGCATACATGAAATTGTTTTTTAATGTCATATATGGACTCACCGTTGACGTATACACAGCCCGTCTAACATTATACATTATATTATTAGAAATTTCATATTCACCAGTTGCTGTTGAATATCTTCGCACACCACCGAATGATGCACTTGTAATACCATTTTTGAATATATTATTATATATTTTAATTGGTGATATAGCGTGTTGATACATCATTATACCATTTGACACTTTTCCGTTATTATCAAAAACATTATTATAATATTCCTTTTCACCATATTCAGTACCAGTATTAACAATTATAAACGATTGGTAATCAGCTCCCTTATCTACAGTTGCTTTAAAATAAAAATCATGAATTTTTGTTTTCCCACCAATAACATAATCCCTAAAATCATAATATGGGACATCAGAATAGTATGTGAACCCCTTCCCATTCACATCCAATTCAAATCCATTAATTCTTGATGTTGGTAAATTAACATCACCATCATTATTTGTATCTGATATTGATTCCAATACATAATCATTTTCAAATGTCGATGGTAATGCAACCGCACCCAACTCCATTGTTGTGTAATGTGAATCAAAATCCCCTGATGTAGCTAAAGCATTCCATGCGGAAGTATCACCAACTGCATATTTTATCTTCACAGATTCAGTAGCTTCATATGCCCCAATATACACATTATCATTATCAACAGTTTCCCCATCAACATATTCTGTATATGTACCAGAAACCCCTCTAAATATACTATCACTTCTTTGTTTTAGGTATTGAGGTTTTGATTTGTCAACGGATGCAAAAAATCTTCCATTTTCAATATTCTGTTTATCTGAATCTTTAGCCGAATCGTCTGATGTGTAATTATTATTATCTGTTGTGTAACTACCTACAATTGCATCATCGGCAGAACTAACTACACTAACAAAATTATTTGATATATTAGTATTTGAATCATAGCCAGTCACAATGCCAGTTTTCACATCATATATTGTATTATTGTCAATATAATAATTTCCAGTCACTCTCGAACCAGTAGTATGTACCTTAATCCCACCATAATCAGCACCTGTAGAACCATTTTCTATAACATTATGATGTACATAAACATCATCATTCCGATGCTGACTCAAATATATTGCATTTGATATTTTATCATTTAAATCAAATTTATTATTGTAATAATGTTTTTCTCCACTACCAGCATTGAAAAGATAAATAACACTTCGTATCGAAGTTAAATTCTGCATACATAAGAAATCTATATTGCGAATTTTAATAACTCCACCAATAGTATAATCTCTAATTGTATACAATGATGGCACATTACACACAACCATAAATCTATTGCCATCCAATTCCAATGTTTTATTATTGAAGTTAACTGGTAAATCAACACTTGTTGTCACTTCTGTATCAGATATCAATTCTATTGTATAATCTTCTTCTGGTGTTGATGGAAGTGCTGCAACAGCTAAATTAAGACTTGGGTATATACTATCGTATTTATCGATACTATCAGTTTGTCCACCAACAGTTTGTGTATCGACCCATGTAATGTCTAATTCAACATCATTGACTTTTACATACTCAATACACATAGGCTCTCTATTAAAAGTTGAATATCGCTGACCGATATAATAAATTTTTCTATCAACACCAGCTTTGAGTGTTCCCGTGAGGATATGAGTCCCTAAATCATTAGGGTGTGTTGATGTTACATCACCACCATCAATACTACACCACCAATATGCACCCAAATCACCATCAGTATCAAAATGTATAACTGCTCTGTCATTTGCATCATCACCATCTATAAGATATGCAGTCCCTCCAGTAGTATCTAATGTTCTATATTTAATCTCAATTGTATCTCCAGGGGATACTGTTAATACACCATCCGTTAAGTAACCATAACTTTTTACTCCATCCAATGCTTCAACTTTATCTAATCCATAATTGTTGACTCCAATAGTGGAACCAACTCCATATTTTACCATAATTACACCTCGTCATCGACAATAACATTAGGAACACTTTCAATGTGCATAGAAACTGCACTAAGTGGTTGCATTGATATATCTAAGATTTCCTCATGATACTCATCATCAATAAAACTATCATTTCCCATATCATTAAAATTTAATGTTTGTCTTAACATTTCTGGCTCAAAATAAACATCATTATTTATCATTTCATTTTTTATATAATCCGAAACTTCTTCGGAAATCAAAAATTGGTAAAAGAATTTATTCACATAATTAACATCACTTTCAACACTTATCAATTTAAGGTGCTCGCCACATCTATCTGTGGAACGCATAAATATTGCTAAACTAAATTGTTGTTCCTCTGACATATCATAACCTTTGATAATTGTGATTAAAGTATTTCTGCTGCTGATGCAACGATTAACGTTTCATTATCACCACCCATGGGCCAATTGAATTTACTTAAAAGTAAATCGCTATTACTGTCAATATATGTGACATATGCAATATTACCATTTGCTTCTACGCTAACAATAGTAACCGCCTCTCCATTATATATCGCTGAAACTCCCATATCTTCCTCCTACTCCTTTATGATTTTCTTATCTGATTCCACAAATTCATTTAAAATTGTAGAATTGACATTTGTGATTGTAAATCCTTCCTCTGTCGGAACCTCTTGGTCAACAACATCGGCAGCTTCTCCACCGAAACCTTCATCCTCATCAGCTCCTGCTTGAAACTCTCCTCCACCAACATCACCTCCGCCAAATCCTCCACCAGCACCTCCGCCAGCATCTTGACCTCCACCAAATCCACCATCCTCGCCTTCAGCACCAGCATCAGGTTGATTGAATCCAGCAGCCTCTATTTCGGCAGCTCTTGATTTCTTTTCTTTTTCAAGTAATTCTTTATTCATTTGGTATTCTACGTCGGTCATTTTAAACCATTCACGCAATACAAAATCTTTTGAGAAATAACCATTCTCATTTTCTTCTGGTTTGTAAATATATGCATCTATTGAACCCAATAATGCAAAACGTGATTCCAATAATTCTAATTCTTTATATTCTTTAAACACATTTGTTTCGGTAAATATGACATTATAAAGAGAATAATCAATATATCTCCTGTCAATATTACGCAATCTTAGTAATGTGATAAATGGGTCAAGAAGTAAATATTTGAAATTCTTTTGTAATCTTTCGATGAATCTTGAGAATTTTATTTCTTCTCGTGTTATTTCACCAGACTTACCTGTAGAATAAATATTTGAACCATCTACATCTCCCCAACGTGAAGAAGGGAGTTTTAATGTTTTATATAATTTCTTTAAGAAATATTCAACATCATCCATTTCGCCTAAATTTTGTCCAGCTCCCAATACATCCACAGTTGTTCCTTCACCATCAGCATTTTTTGGAAACCAAAAATCTTCTGTCATCGCTTGAACATTTTGAGCAGAATCCATTGCACCTGTTTGTGTATCATATTTGAATTTCTTTCTGTATCTTTGCATGATTCCACGTAGATATTCTTCTGCTCTGGTCTTATTCATTCTCCCAACATTGATATTCCACAAACGTCTCTCTGGAGCACGTACAAGACGATATATAACTACGGCATCCTCAAGGTTCCGTAATTGATTATATGTCCTAATTGATGCCTCTAAGAAGCCTCTATTATCATATCTGTTTCTCCCAGTATCGCCATAGTTAGTATATACCACTTGGTCTTTATCGAAGACTACATTTTCGTCTTCTGCTGGAGGAGCACCATATCCTTGTCCTGCATCAATATTAACAGGTTTCACCGTTTGAATAAATTCAACAATTGTGCTGTCAAGATATACAGGAATCATTGTATGTGGTGGCAATCCTTTTATTCCGATGATGTTATCACCTTCATTATTAAGAATCAACTCCACGTATAATTCTCCATCTATCAACCATTTTCGGAAAAAATCCCAAGCTGTTTCGGAGAATGAGAATACATCGTCTAATAAATATTTCCAGATTTTTCGCAGTTCTTCATCAATGTGTGATGGTAATTCTTCTTTTATATCTAATTGTACGTAATCACCTTTTGATGTTTCACAAATAGCATCATCACAAATAATATCGATAGCATCTGAAATTTCTGGGAATTTTGCCATTTCTCTATACGTTGAAACTCTTTGAGCTTTATTCGCAAAATATTGGTCAAATTGAATATTAATACTGGTGATACCATTCATGTACCCACCGTAACTTTGTGCATCAAAGTTGGTACTATCTGATGGTGTCATTAAACCCATATCCAACTGCTCTTGAGATAGACCTTGGCTATTAAACATAGCTTCTCTTTCTCTCAAGTCATCTTTCATTCTTCCTACACGGAAGAATTTTGCATACTGGTTTATATCAAAAAAATCTGAAAATGACATTTATTTACTCCTTCTTTTTATCAAATAATTTATCGATGAAATTTCCGACACGATACTCGTATCCTTTTTTCTTTTTTCTTTTTTGCATTCCACCGATTTTTGGTGCATAATTTCCACTACCACCCAACTTAGAAATATTTCCCGCTGTTGTTGTCGTTATAGCACCATCTGCTGATTCTTCCTGAACTCCTACCAATCCGTCAATTTGCTCCTGAATTTTTTCCTTTTCTTCTCGAAGCTCATCCATTTCCGATTGGAGGTCATCCAATTCATCCTGAATCTTTTGTCTTTGGATTTTATAATTCTTAACTTTCATTTGTATCTGTTCTAATGTTGCCATGCTATTTCTCCTTTAAAGTATCAGTACAAACATCTTCAATTCTTTCCATAAGAGTGTCAAACAATGAATCCCTAACCTCATCATTATTTTCATTCGTCAAATCTAAAAAAGCATTTACAAACTCTTTTGAATTGACAATATCCTCTTTGAAGTTTCCTACCTTTGTTTCTACTTTTTTTCCAAATTCATCTAAATATTTCTTATAAGACATCGCTATCTCCTTTAGTTTGTATCTCCTCAACTAACAGAGTCTCTAACACACCTTGAACATCAGAACCATTATCTTCAGCCAATTTCTGAATGTCCTTCTTTATTCGTAAAATCTCCGCTCTTTGATTGACACTACCTCGAACAATAAGTTTATTATAAAAATCATTTGACAATGTTGACAAATATAAAAACGAATTTAAATTGATTAATTTACTCCCAAGTAAACGTTTCAATTTAAATATCAATCTATCTAACACTGTCAATGCCTGTCTTTCATTTTCAGTATCTGGACTCTTCACAACACGCCCAGCATTATTTACTAATCCTAATGAATATGCCTTCGTTTTAATAATTGGCGTAACCAACTTCTTAATTAGTATATATGAAATTATATTATCTATATTTTCACGACTCATTTATCTTGGCTCCACTAATACAGAAGACACCCTTTTATTAATTTTATCAAACATTTTCATCTTCTCTTTATAAACTAAATCCCTAACTTTATTTTTTGCTTTTTGGAATTCTTTACCATCTCCAACTTTCACAACTTTACGTAATTCATGTCCGACCGAATTACCCAATTGTGTTTCTGTTGGAAATAATGAATCAATATATGCTACCAATTTTGATACAAATTCTGGGGATAATGGTACTTTACCATCATTGTAATTAGAATCTGTATCTTTAACTTTCTCATCTTTAAATCTTTTATGTGCTGTTTCTACATCTTTGACATTTATATCAGACTTCTTTTTATCAACTTCATCACCAACTCCAGTCATAATATCATCCAAAAATGCTTCATATAATTCGTGCATGTTTTTCTCCTCTTAATAATATTGAATGTCCCCATTTTCATCTTCATATTCCAATGTCTTACCAACTGTGGATTTAAACCACCTTTTCAATATTATAGAATCATCACCATTGACTGTATGAATTCCATGCGTCGCCTCTGGTATGTAAATTTTTGTATGATGATTCGGACAAAGATATATCAAATTAAAATTTTTATCAGAACCCCCACACTCAACAGGTTTTATATGATGTCGATGAATTTGTGTTCTATATTTAGTTTCGTATTCACAATTTGGAAATTCACATTTATGCATTTTGTATACCTTTAATCCGATTTTCAAATGATGAATTTGTATTTTCTTGCAACTCATATTCGATATTCATTTTCAATGCCTTAGTTTCATGAGTCAATTTTGGAATAGTTATTCCCCTAACACGTAAACTACTTTTATCCACCCAATCACCAGATATTTTCCACATCCAATTGGCAACGCAATCGTCTGAACCTATTTTGAATTTATCTCCATTATAATGATAAAATTCTATTTTGGTATCACCCATTGATATTTCAGAATATTCTGATTTTACATTAGGTAATTCATCATAACTCTCATCCCAATCTTCATTAAATTCAACTTTCAAAAATAATTTTCCAGTATTCTCATATCGCAATTCTGGGATTTCTACTGATTTTACTTTATGAGACTCTATATTAGGACCCGATAATTTCCACATCCAACCACGTAATACATCACAATCATCATCTTTAATTATTTCACCACTGCCATTAAAAAAGTCAATCCTACATTCACCCATAGGAATTTCACGAATAGTCATTCAATCCTCCAATAATAAAATTCAAGAGACTTTATACATCTCTTGAATTATTTATATATTATCCGATTTTGGGCAAACGATGGCTATTCACCACCACCCCCATCTCCTCCACCATCACCACCATCCCCACTACCTTGTCCGTAGTAAGGATATCCTCCGATGTATCCAGCTTTGAGACTCTTCGACTTCTTCTTCCGACATTTACCCTTTTTTGTTTTCTTGCATTTCTTTTTCTTCTCATCTAAGAGTTCTTCCATTTCATCAAGAAAATCTAAAAATCGCTTATCACTCATATTAATCTCCTATGTTAAATATGTCCACCATTACACCATTTAGTGTAATTGCCATCAATATCAAGTATATCCACAGTAGGTCCGCTATCGCTTTCTATCGTCAATGCTATCATATCAGGAAAACCCCACTTCGTCTTGCAAGTGCGTCACTCACATCAACATCAAGGTGTACCCACTGAAGGGCATCTGCACTCAATGATGCAGATGTTGAAAAAGTCTGTTCATTGGGATGTGTTGCTGGAGAAGACACTGATGTTGCGTATGCTGGTGTATCTGGTTCAATACGTGACCACCTTACTGTATAATCCCATGTCCCCGTTGAGTCTGCTCTCACAGCAATATTCAAATCGATAGGTGTTGATGTGTCACAATCCAATGGTACGGTTGACTGGAACCCAATTCTATTGCCATTAGATAGTGCATTTTCAGTCAATCCAATATCCAAATTAGTAGAATAAAAAACATCACCATTCCCAGGATTTGTTGATGCAGGAGCGAATTGGGAAGCGTTCCAAGGTAATTTTCCAATAGGTCGTGCTCTTCCGAAATATTCCATCCACCCATCTTCATTAACTTCAGTCCTACTTGAATGAAGTTTAATTTGTTCAATAATTGGAGCAATATCGGTTGCCGAGGATATCCTATATCGTACCCAATATAAATCAGTCCCAAATGATACTGGGTCTGATAGTGCCCATCCATCTATCGCTAAAGTATTATCATAACGAATTTGGTGTGATATTCCATTACTTTGAAGTAGTGCCTTGGCTTCTGGCAAAAACGGAGAAATGCCATCTGTGACCATAAAATTCAATGATGCCCAAGTTGAACCATTCCAGTATTCCACAACAATTTCACCAGTTCCATCATGGGCACTCACAGCAGTAATTTTAGTACCGTAATGCTGTGTTTTACCACTGGCGGTATCAATATTGGATGCGATATATACTGCATTATCAACAGCATTGCTCGGATACGCAAACGAAGAACCTGTATTTGATGATGCAGATGCTGTTACATCCACAAATGCCGATGTGGATGCATTGTATGTATAAACTAACGTACCGTTTGTATAAGAATCCCCTTCACCAAATGATGATTCAGTTCCCTGAGATGGTGTACCTACATGCAACTCACCCAACACATTCAACCCTTCATCACCGTCAACTAAATTTATAAATGCTCCATATATATCGACACCTGGAACTATTTCATTCTGAGTAGAATTGACGTTCCCTTGACCAAATACCGTTGTACCAGACACCATTAAATTAATATCACCACTTGTGGCATCTTGTAACGTTGCTGCATTCAATCCAATTGTCACGGGAGCACCACTCGTATTTTGTAATGTATATTGTTGGCAATTAAAAACAGAAACATCATTAAGTCTCGCATTCGCACCATCATTAATTTTGAACCCAAATTGTGGTGCCACCGCATTTACTGATTGTATAACACCCCTTGCAGATGTCGATATATCGTATAGTGTACCTATTAGTGGACTAAACGATGTCACATCCTTCACACTAAATAGTGATGATGCATTTTTTATGTCAAATATTGTACCGATATTCGATACACCAATAACATCAGTTGACCGAATAATACCACCACCACCTCGACCCATAAAAAATGTTTCCATCGGTGTTGCAAAATTTATAATAGAAGTCTTATCCATTGAGATATTTGCATCATCGTCTTCAACATATACACCATACACACATTCATTGAATGACACGTTAGAAATCTCAACCCCTCCAGAAGATGTGTGTTCTATTGTAAATGCAGATGATGGACCAACCAAATTACAATTACGTATTGAAGATATTTCTGTTGCTGAAATTAATGGAACTGTTGCAGATAATGCCTCTATTCGTGTTGTAAATTGGTTCCCATACCCATCTATCGAAACATACGGCTTCATAATCAATGGGTTGTTTTCTTGATAAACACCTGGGTTTACATAAACTACATATCTTCTTGTTATACTATTGTCTGTAATAGTACTCAATGCATAATTTATACTTCTATAAGGTTGATTAATTGAACCATCATTCGTCGCTGAACTATCAGAACCCGATACTGATACAAAAATAACACTCTCATCGGACAATCTTCCAGAATTACTTGTAGCAGATAAATCATTAACATCATCCACCAATTGTGCAACCTCTTCTGCCAACTCTGTCACCTCAGAAGCTATACTATTAACTCCACCACCATTTGTGAATGCAACCAATTCCCAATCATCACTCACTATTAAATCATCTATATTTAAATCCACACCATATAGATTATCATTTGTAGCAGAAGCAGGATATGTATCATCCTCAAAACCTTCAATGGTCGAAACAGCACTATAAAATCCCGAATCAACCACATATGAAATAGGGTCAACACTTCCCCATTGGAAAGTTAAACTTCTTTCATCTTCTGATGGTCTTCCTTGATTTGGAGAAATTCCATATCTTACATGAGAACCTTGAATGCTTATTGACGTAATAATCCAAGTTTCCCCTGCGAATAATAAATCACCACCAACATCAACTGCTTGTAGATTCCCAGATTGGTCTGTGCTACCTTTATCAATATTGTTGACTCGTATTTCAGTATTACTATTTTGGAAATTTGCTTCACCTGAATTTGGATTACCATTCACATTTTTCACATCCCAATTGGCAGTAAATGTATTAGGCTGTGATTGTGGGGTCGCAACTAAAATTAAACTTATTACAGTACCATCAACAACGAGTTGATTTCGTTTGATTTCCTTCCAGCCGACACTGGTTGGTATAAAACCTGTAATTAGTTGAGACAATTCACCATTAATATCAACCCATAAATCATATGCAATACCACCAGATGCTTCAGGTGCATACCAACGAAACCCTTCTAAAGATACTGATTTAGTGAAAGTGAATTTATTACCTGTCAAATATGAGCCATTATTTGTGGCTGTTGTGAATACAGGACTTCCACTGATTTCAGAAATCCACTCATTCAATCCCGTTGATTGAGGTGCTGGTCTATCAGTAGTTTCTTTATTCGCAATCATTGTCCAACCAATATCATACGCAACATCATTTTTCTGATATGTACCAGAAATCCAATCACCTTGCCATTCCATATTTGCAGACAATGGTGTAATATCAATCCAATTTTCATCATTTGTTATTTGAGAACCAGATATTGCACTTTGATTCACTCCAAGAGTTACAAAATCCCCATTATCCGTATACGTCAATTCATCAGTTACTTGTATAACCCCATCATCAGCACTCGCCCCTATAAAATCTGGATTTGATGTACTATCAACAGATACTTTATCATTGGTTACACCACTAATTGAAATTTCTCGTGTACTCCACACATTCTGCCCAGCATCCCAAAATATAAAATCTCCATCATCTGCCGATGTAGTATTGACATTACCAATATCACCCAAATTTTCAACAAAAGTATTTTGTTGAATTAATTGCGTAACTTCTTTGTGACCCAAACCACTACCAATTTGCATACCTTGAGCTGGTTTAATCCTACTCATGAAATTAGGGTCGGATGTTAATTTTGATGCTAACTTATCGACATCAATTCCAGCATCCTTTTCTTTCATCTTATTAGGAACAAATTTCTCTGCTTTTTCTATCATAGGATTATTTTTTGTATATCTACTATGAGGTCGTTCTTTAGGAACGTTATTAGGTTCTGTAATAGGTGGTCTCGCAACTCTCTTCTTTTCGACCTGTTCATTTTTAGGCTTAGGGAGTTCAACATCTTTTACAGAATACAATAAATCATCAATCCCCACATCAAATCTTTTTTGTTGAATAAAATCATCAAATTTTTTATCTTTTGGGTTTACAGACTCTTCAACTTTTTCAAATTTTGAAGGCAGTAATTCATCTATATCAATTTCTTCGTGCTCATCATTCTTTTTTGTCATTTTAATCACCCAGATTATGGATTAGAATACATTTTTAAGTATTTATTATTTTACTAAAAAATGCATCCTATCTTTTGTGTATTTTGTAATCATTTGTTACCAATTTGCGAAGGGGTCGTCGTTTGGTTTTTCTTCTGCTGGTGGTTTATAAATGATATTTTCTTTTTCTACATCAATAGGGTTACTGATGTCGAAAATATCTTCATCTTTATTCGTAAATGCGGATAACGTGCATCCAGAGAGGCTATCGTCCATTGAAATACCTTCATCTTTGAATGGTTTTACAACAAATTCCCACATATGTTCTTTTGACTGAAGAAACATAGAAACTTCTTCAGCCACTTCTGTTACCTCATAAACATAATCATTATATTTCGCCATGATTATATCACCAATTTTCGGTATATACTCTACACCTCCCGTTGGTTTTGATGCTGCTCTGAAATGTCTTTTTGATGAATACATAGAAAAGGTATCTATGTTCTCAATACCATAATTATTCCACATTTTTTCTTCTCTTGGGAGCTGATAATAAACCATTAAATCAAATTTTTTGACAAAACGCCTATTGTTATCCTCTCCCCAGATTGGTTCATATTGTAAATCATATGTAGTGACATAGAATTCCATACAAACTCCAAATTTATTAAAAGCCTCCGTAGCGACTAAACTAAAGAGGTTTTTATCTCTATCATACTCTGGTTTTCTGAAATCAAAATATGGATTCTTTTTTCTTGGAAAATTATCGAAGTTTCCCATTATTTTCTCCTGTTGTCATAGGTTCTAATGACATACGAAATAAATAATCTTCTTTTTCTTCTTTCGTTAAATCATCAAAACTTATACTTGGTTTATCGAGTCCCCATTTTTCAATCAAATTTATTTTATCCATTATACTTCCTCCTTTCCAGAACGTCCGCTACCAATTAGCCCAAGGGTCGTTATTAGGTTTCTCTTGTGCTGGTGGTTTGTAAATTATATCTTCTTTTTCTACATCTACTGGATTTCTCACATCAAAGATATCATCTGGTTTATCTGCATAAGCCGATAATGGTGATGCCGAGACATTTCCTGTTATACTCACAAATTCATCTTTGAATGGAGTTACAATCAATTCCCATGTATATCTCTTATCAAGGAAATACATTCCAGCTTCTTCTTTCACTTCTGTTATTTCATAAATGTTAGAATTATACTCAGTTTGTATTAAATCCCCTTGTTGTGGAATCCAGCCATTTTCACCAGATGCTGATGTCACACACTTAAAATGCTCTTTTGACATGTACATTGTGAAATTATTTAAATCCGAAATTCCGAATTTAGACCATTGTTTATTTTCTCTTGGCAATTTGAATGAAGTTTGAACATCATACCAATATTCACTAAAAACTCTATCATTCTTTTCGCCCCAAATTTTGTCACTTGCACTAAAAACGTATTCCATTTTATAATAGAGACAAGGGACTCCGAAGGTGTTATACGCCTCCATTTGAGTCATCTTGTAAAATTCTCTTTCATTATCATAAGCTGGGCTACATTTAGTAAACCACCCATTTGGCAAGGCTGGATAATCTGTATAATCCGTCGAATCGTCAATTTCAATAGTTACTGAAGTTGCTTCAAATACGTATTCAGCAGCTTGACTCCAAATTACATAATTAATCTCAGTTCTATTAATTCCAGACTCAAAGACAATATCTTGGGCAGTGGCACTGATTTCTACATCAGGTCCGATTTCCTCAAACCATCCATGAGAGAAAACGTCAATTCCCCCTCTGGGTTTACCAGCGTGTTTATCAAACCACCCACCAGTAAATACACCGAGGGAATCCCCTTTACGTATACTCATTAGTCCACCTTATGGAAGTCTTGTTCTTAAGTCATCTACACCGCTTAATCCAAATGCTGATGTGATATTATCTTCTCTGAAATAAACATATTCATCAGTTGCACTATTAAATATTATTTTACCAGAAGCCATACTCAACATTCTCAATAATGTTGTTGTAACATTCACACTTCCGTCAACAGTTGCAGAAATTAATACTTCATTCGCAACATCATTGATTTCTGCCAATAATTCATCTTTTATTATATCCGCATAAGCTGATGTTTGTGTACCAAAATCATGCAATGCAATTAATGCATCTGCACTAACATTGATATCATCAAGATTCGTCGCACTCGCAAATACAAATTGATTCGTTACATCAACTTCATTTAAGTTAGATGCCGATGTAGTTTGACCGTTTATATCTACTTCATCAAGATTAGAAGCACTTACCGTTTGACCATTAATATCCACTTCATCAAGATTTGTTGCAGAAGCTAATACAGATTGACCTGTAACATCAACTTCATCTAAATTAGAAGCACTTACCGTTTGACCAGAAATATCTACTTCATCTAAATTAGTTGCAGAAGCTAATACAGATTGTCCAGTAATGTCAACTTCATCGAGATTGGAAGCACTTACCGTTTGACCAGAAATATCTACCTCATCAAGATTTGTTGCACTTGCCAATACTGATTGACCTGTAATATCCACCTCATCAAGATTAGAGGCACTTACTGTTTGACCAGAAATATCCACATCACCCAAATTAATAGCACTTACATCAAAACCTGATGTATTTGCATCTGCACCTACTACTACAAAACCGATTCCTTGTGCAGAACCAGATTCCACATCGATACCATGACCAGAAGTTCCGCCTTTAATAAAAAGTCCAGCACCTTCTTGAGTACCAACGAATGAGGCTGCTGTACCTAATGTACTAAGCACAAAGATTCCGTTATCACGACCCACGACTGACACACCAGCAGTACCAGACAATCCAGATTCGATGTATAGACCCTCACCAGTTCCATCACCCTTTACGCTAATACCAGTTCCGCCAGAACCAGCCTCAACCTCAATACCATGACCAGAATCATTTACAATATGCAATTGTTTTAATGACAACGTTGCATCATTTGCAGAAGTGCTTATTCCATTAATAGCTATTAAATTGGCATCTGGACTCACTTCATCTAAATTAGATGCTGATGTAGTTTGACCGTTTATATCCACTTCTGATAAATTAGAAGCACTTACTGTTTGTCCAGTAATATCCACTTCATCTAAATTAGAAGCAGATACTGTTATTCCATTATTATCAGTTGGAATTAATAACACATTTGTGTTAATTGTTTCTTGTGTTGCAGATGTTCCCATATCAGAATAAATATCATTCAATTTATCATCAATTGATGCTTCCGCTCCATCAACAAGTCCCATTGACTCTCTTATGATAGTCTTATTTGTTGCATTATCTGCAAGTGTTGATTCACCCAATGCTGATTCTAATATAACCGTTGTTCTTGACGCATACTGAGCAGCACTTAATTCTTCATACCCAAATGTCGCAACCCATTGATTGGCTTCTTCTGATGCAGAAACTTTATAAAATAAATGATAAAATCCTGTATTCACCTTAACCATTTCGTAATATTCTGGTTGGAAATTTGGATTCGTACCAGATGTCGCTGGCGTTGTTGTAGTAACTTCATCATACAACTCGTTTTTGTATACTGTACCAGAAACTGCTTTTATTTGTACATACATTTTATCGTTATCTGGGTCTTCCATACTACCAGAACTATTATATAAATGAGCAATCAACTCATATGGATAATATCCTGTCTCTGGAACTACAACCGTTGATGGAACAGTAGCTTTAAATCGTGTATTAACTAAAATTGAATCAATGTCATTCTGACCCGCAATTATGTCACCCGCTGGTGGCAATACGGAAACAATAGTATCCACATTATTATCTACTGCTTGTAATGCAGCAGATGTTGCTAAATTACTCAAATCTATTTCATCTAAATTCGTTGCAGAAGCAAGAACTGATTGACCTGTAACATCCACCTCGTCAAGATTCGTTGCAGAAGCAAGAACTGATTGACCAGAAACATCCACTTCATCTAAGTTTGTAGCTGATGCTAAAACACTTTGTCCCGTAACATCTACCTCATCCAAGTTAGTTGCAGAAGCTAATACCGATTGTCCTGTTACATCCACTTCATCTAAATTATTTGCACTGACAGCTTGACCAGAAACATCCACTTCATCTAAGTTTGTAGCTGATGCAAGGACACTTTGACCAGAGACATCCACTTCATCTAAATTAGATGCACTGACTGTTTGTCCTGTTATATCTACTTCATCAAGATTCGTTGCAGAAGCAAGAACTGATTGACCTGTAATATCCACCTCGTCAAGATTTGTAGCGGATGCAAGAACTGATTGACCTGTAATATCAACTTCATCTAAGTTAGTTGCTGAAGCTAATACACTTTGACCAGAGACATCCACTTCATCTAAATTAGAAGCACTGACTGTTTGTCCTGTTATATCTACTTCATCTAAATTAGAAGCAGAAGTTACTGTGGCTCTAAAATCAACAAAATCTGCATTTGTACCACTTAGTGTTACTATATCAACTTCTAATTTATCAGTACCATACAATGAATCATATACTTGCTCATTACTCACCATGAAATCGTTCCATACTGGCAATGCGGATGTTACTGTTATAGCAACACGCATACGTTCTAATGTATCCAAATCTGTTGTATCTAATATAACATCATAATATCCATCCTCATCATGAGTCGCTTCTGATGGGTCATTCTTTTCCACAAAATTACCACCATTTTTTGACAAACGAACATCAGCAGATGTTATAGTTAATGTTGTCAATGGTGATACACCATCAGCAGATGAAATAAATGGTCCCATCTTTACAGTGGCTGATGTATTTAATTTAAAAATTTTCATTTATTTCTCCTATACGCTCCGTTGACGATAGTAATAATTCATTATATTTGGTAACACTGTATCTTCTGGTTCAACACCAAAATCTATAGCTTCCCATGCTATAGAACTTGCAACTGTATTACTCAATCGCTGAAATGTTGCACTCACATCTGACATTCTTTCTATAAACGTCATCAATTCTAATGCATTCGAACAAGTGTCTGTTTCTGCAAAAACATCATAATTGCAGTTACTTCGTATCATTGACTGAGCAGAACTAACAATATCAACACCTGGCGTTATTGTATTGACACCAAACGCAACAGGGTCATACCCTCTATCAACAGTAGCATCATCGCCATCCAATTCCACAGTATAAAAAGAATACAGTTTATCAATCGCACCAGCAAAAAAGTCTTCCATTCTAACAACATCGGCTGATGTCGTATATCTACATGACAGTAAATCCTCTGAACACATCCCAAGAAGAGCACCATTAGATGCCCAAGAAAAAACAAGAAATGATTTATCTAAATCATCCACCGCTGTTATTACAACATCCAAGGGCCATGTTGTACTATTCCCAGAATAATTAGCAACACTTGCACCTTCTGTAAATTCTATAACTTGCCAATGGACAGTAGAATTTGCATCAGCAATTCCCAAATTAGTTCTCAAATTTGTAGAACTCGTTAATCTATCTCGAAGCATAGTATACGATATTTGTTGCGTTGCCGTTGGTACAGAAGTTGTCATGAAAGTACATTCACTTATTGCTTTTGCAGTATTAACACTTGTCACAGAGGTATTAACGGTTACAGCACTTTGTGTGAAACTTCCTCTATATACATTTACACTATCATCAAATTCATAGACAGCCCATTCGATTGTACATGCCTTTGATGTCCCACCACGTTCGAGACGTAAATTGGTTGATGAGGTTAAATGTGCAACTGTTAATACACTTTCTATTTCTGCACCAGTGCTTGTTGACCTATATGTTATCCTAACCCATGTCCGTGACAAATTAACACTGGATATTGTTATATTTTGCAATACTCCAACACCGAATGACCATGTAGCCATCCCCACCTGTTTAGATACTATATATGGTTTACCCATGAATTATCTCCAATTTATAATTGGTATGCCTTCATAAACCCTGTAGTATCCACTTTTATCACCAGATTACTACCATCAAGTGCTGTCTTATCTTCCCCAAAGTCAAATACGTAAATTATCGTATCAGAGCCATCTGGGTCATACATCACAGCATACCGTGTCGGTCCTATATTCCCCGAACTTGTTGTAAAGTACAAATCTTCACATTTGTATATTGTTCTATTATTTGCATCATCATTATATGCTGATGTCCCACTTACTGTTATACCACCAGTAACATACCCATTACCAGCTAATATTTCATTTGCACTGACATCTGCAAGAGTCTGAAAGTCCCTTAGTGCAGATTCATCGTATGAACCAGAACATAATATGCATTTTATTTCATCTGTCTGAAAGTCAATAATTTTACTTGCTTGTTGCAATATAAAATATTGAGGTATTATATCTGCCATATTCTTCTCCTATTAATGTATTCTAATCCACCCATTGTTTGAAATATTTACATTAAATACTCCATTGTTTGATGAAATTTTACTACCAAAATGTATTGCTTCTACTAATGTTTTGGAAGCATCGTTTTTATAAACAACTGCACCATCTGCATCTATTTGTGATACAGGGTATGAAACATCTATTGCTGATACTTTTAACTGTGTAAAACCGTTAACGTCTTCCTCTAATGTACCAACATTTGTCAAGTCAACAGGACCAGTATACCCTACAGTGTTATAATTTACATTTTCTGTAATTTCACATGCAGATACATCATCCCAAACCGTGCTATCACTCATTGCCCCTGTCGATTGGTTCTCGAATACCCCAGAAGTTACTAATGCCATTTTAAAATCGCCATCACTAACCCCAAAGAATATCATTTCGCCCTTTGCTACTTTTAACTTTACACCGTCGAACGTGTAACTTGCCATAATTTTATCTCCTTTTTATAATAATGCACCAGCATGTCCAGCCATTCCACCACCTTGTACAACAGGGTCATGAACTGGGTCCATTATCCCCATATTTGGATTGACTTGTTGAGCCTCTGGCAATTTAACACCTTCTGGTAATTTCAACATAGCCCCTTGTGGAGCTGCTTGTATAGTTGCAGGAACGCCATCTCCACCACCCATAATTTGTTGACTTCCTCCACTATCACCCATTATATCGCCCACAGGAACATTTTGTTGTTGTGGTGCTTGTGGCATCGGATTCACAGG
>CEPX01178245.1_pt1 | contig 39979 bp, 39 predicted proteins | sample 361361 | NCBI WGS metagenome assembly CEPX01 (sample SAMEA2619974, study PRJEB7988) | marine metagenome | biome: marine biome (ENVO:00000447); feature: mesopelagic zone (ENVO:00000213) & marine oxygen minimum zone (ENVO:01000065); material: "saline water (ENVO:00002010), including plankton...
CACTGAACCCACCCGGCCCGGTGTGGCTCGCTCACCCCAGACCCCGAGGTTACCCGACTTCCTGCGTCGGCTTACGGATACGGGCGATGCCAACTAAAGACCAGTTGCAAACCCGTGCCCTCATGGACCGGGGCATGAAGCGGGTGCAGGACCCCGTGACGGGCCGGTTCAGTGTCGTAGACTCGGGTGTTGACAAAACCCCACTGATGCTGTATAGTGAGGGGGTGACAGGCATGGATATTCAAACCATACTACTTAAACAGATGTCAACTCGCCGCCTGGCCGAGTGGTTAAGCCGGGAGATATCCCGGCCTATCACTCAGGCTACCATATGCATGTGGCGACAGAGGTTTGGCATCAAGCGGGTGAGGAGGTAGTACCCATGATGTTAGAACACATGGCCGAGGCCCGGCGTCGGGCCATCATCGAAGCCACCGAGATCATCACCGACTACCTATTTGGTCGCCACCGTAGCCTGTCCCAGTTAATGGCATGTATCCAGGAGCAGGTAGAGGAACGACTCACTCACCTGGAGCGGGAAGCTGCGATTGAACGGGAGCGGGAGTATGCAGCGGACCGCCGGGAATCAAGGTACTAGCATGTGTTGTGGGTTGAGCCCCAGGTTGGGGTCACTGGTAGACTGCGGGTCGCAACCGTGCGATGCCAGAGGGCGACAACCTGGGGCTGAGTCCATAACCCGGATGTGAGTATGAGCCCTCGACACTCTGAGTCCATCGCCCGGTGCCCTACCAAGGTACCACTCACCCGTAACCGGGCCATCGAGATAGCCGACACAATAGGCTACCCGGTGGTGCCATACAAGTGCCCAAACGGGTGGGATCACTGGCACACAGGCCGGTCCATGAAGGGGGCACCCGAGTTCCACAACCACCGGGACAGGTGGGCCAGACGTAGAAGGAATCAGGACACATAACTATGGGTCAGTTCGACCGACAGATAGCCAACGCCCTCGACAAGGTACACCGTGACCTATCGGGGGTCAACAACGGGGATTGCCGGTGGTTCTACTCCGGGAAGCTGGACATATACCACTGCCCGCACACAGCTATAGCGGGCAAGGACCTGATGCTACTCATCCCGGACTGGGAGCACTGGAACACCATAGAGATACCTACCCCGGCTACCTTAGCCGGGGACAAATCGCCCGAGAGTAAGCATACACTATGAACCTCAACACACAAATAGACCAACTCCTCGAACGATCACCCTGTACCACATGTATCCACCGGGCTGCACAACATGTACAGGGAACAGACCAATGCACCCAATGCCCATGTACTGTGTTTGTACCCAACCACCAATCACTAATAGAACTTAGCAACATTATTGTGCATATGATTGAGCAAGACGACAGTGACCAATTCACCTACGAACGCAACATGCAAAACTAATGTCCTCGCTCAAGGTACGTAACCTCACCGAGCTGCTCACCTTAGAGCAGCCCAAGGTTCTCTACTACCTAGAGAACCAACTCCTCAGCTATGGCGGGAGCATGTTCATCTATGGCAGGGCCGGGGCGTTCAAGTCCTTCCTCGCCATCGAACTCATGCACTCCCTGGCTACGGGCAAGAGGTGGCTCATATACAACACCATCGGCACCCCGATCACATCCCTGATGTTGCAAGCCGAGCAAGTAGAAGCCATGTGGCAGGACCGCATGATCTCATACTCCCGCAGCCGTATAGCCAAGCCAGAACTGGTCAAACCCTACATGCTATATGCAACTAGTCAAAACCTCAAGCTCGATGACTTCCGGGGTATGGCCCAATTGGAAGAAGCAATCCGCATACATACACCCAAGGTATGTGTAATCGACTGTATGTACCGAGTAATAAAGTCATCCTCCGACACCGCGAGTGTGGGCAGGTTCCTTGATGAACTTGCCCGCCTTAGCAGCACCTACGGGGTGGCTTTCGTAGTTATCCACCACCCCCGCAAGGAGTCCGACACAGACCGGGGGTTCGATGAACTCACCGGGTGGGGTGGTATTGCTAACTGGGCAGACACCATACTCAGGGTTACCCGGACTGACCACACTACCATGCTGCACCTGAGGTGGGAAAAGACTAAGAATGCCCGCAAGGAGGTGAGTGATCTAAACCTACAGGTAGACCAGGACAACCTCAGATTCTTACTACGGTAATCTAACTAGTTGAGGATTAACCATGACCCAACAATATGAGGTAGTAACCAGACGAGACCAGCTTGCTGTGTCCGGCCCGGTCTTCCGGGAGTTCAAGGGCAAGCTCTCCAACATGGAGTTCCCCATCGAATCAGGCCGGGCCAAGGCCAAGCTCCAGTTCACCGAGCTAGAGGTGATTGCTGCTGTGGCTCCATACCCGCACCCGGTTGGGGAGTTGAGCTTCAACCGCACCGGGGCCAACGGGAAGCAACCATCTGACCGCTCACCCTGGGGCAGGTTACTCGTAAGCTCTGACGAACAGGGCTACCCGGACCTGATGGAACTCATGGGCCATACCCTGCACCTGAAGGCAGCACAGCAGGACGTCCCGGCCAACCCGGAGCGGGGAACCGAGGCCATATCGTTCCTGACCTGGACCATCCTGTCCGTGGACGGGGTAGACAAACGACCCACCCCGGAGGACGCATCGGACCCCGCCCCTGCGGAGGTGTCCCCAAAAGCTAGTGGCGCATCCAATGGGGCCGTGAGTGAGGACGACCTGCTCACCCTCCTGGATGGTAAGACCATTGGTGAGTTCACCGTCGCGGCAATCAACCTGCCGTTACCTGCTACCTTGCGGGCACGGTTGTTAGATGCCAATGACCTTATTCCTAGCTGGATAGCAGCGGGCAAGGTCACCACGGACGGGAACACGTACACCAAGGTATCCTAACTACGGCTACCGCAGGGGCCGACTTGAAGCGGTATACAAGATGCGTCGGACAGGGAATGGGTGCGCCTGGAGTGCATATGTGGTACCAAAAGACACCCAACCCACAACCTACAACCCGGAGGAACGCCATGCTGGAATGGTCCCGGAACATGGCACTCGAAGAAGAACTCTACGCCCGCTTGCGTCGCAAGCACATCCAAGACCGCCCGGAGATACACTTCTCCGACACCCTGTACTGCCTAACCAAAGCATACTGGAACAAGGTAGCCCCAATTCCCGTAGACAATGCTACTCTGGGTCTGTTTGCCATTGGGTTCGCCTTAGAGGATGTACTCCTCAAGGACTACCCCATCCCCGGCCATGCCAACGTCGAACCCTATGAGTACGAAGGCGTATGGTTCAGCCCGGACTATTTGGTGACAGCCATGGTCGGGGAGATGGACCTCAAGACCACCCGCATGTGGTCAACGCCCGATGGTAAGCCCAAGGTAACCAGCGAACGCCCGTATGGGTTCCCTACTAGCTGGCTCAAACAGTTCATGGGCTACGCATACAGGCTAGGAGCCAACCCTCCGGATGCGGGGTGTGATGTCGAGTACGTGGACTACAGCGTGGCTATCATGTACCTTATGCCTGGCACCCTGGTTGCAGGCACCATCCGCTTTGCCTGGGACATAGTGGAGTTGAACATGGCCCACCACCTACACCGGGCATCGGTGTTGGAGGATCAACTGAGCCAGGGTATAGCCCCAGTGCCCTTCGCATACAACGAACCCTGGGAGTGCAAGAACTGCGTATACTACAACAGGTGCTTGACACCTGAGCCAGGAGGCTGAGTCATGGATACACAGTATACCGTAGTAATGCACAGTGCCGCTGTCGCCGCAGGGAACCCACAATTCGCTGACGCTATCGAGGAATGTGCCATCACCACACGCGCCCAGGTGTATCAGGTCCGGGCTGCTGGGGGTGTCATGTTTGCTAGCTATGAAGCAGCTAGTGACTTCTGCGAGTGGGAGAACTACCCGCCTGGTGTGAAGGGTCTTATACCCCACGTCCCTGGTACATTCAGTCGCCGAGGCGTTCAGGGTGCACCCATATACCTGCCGGGTCGAAGGATTTTCACGGCCATACCATGCTAGCTGACATCACCCGAGACATCCTAGCCTGCACCACCTGCCCGCTGCGCCAGGGTTGTACCCAACCTGTGCCTGGCTCCGGCAACCCAGAGGCTGAGGTCATGCTAGTAGGTGAAGGTCCGGGAGAGCACGAAGACACCCAGGGCCTACCATTCGTTGGCCCGTCTGGTCAGCTTCTCCGAGAACTGGTTACCCAAGCGGACCTGGATATAGACCAGATGTACCTGGCCAACATTATCAAGTGCCGCCCGCCCTACAATCGGGACCCAACTGCCGGGGAGATTGCAGCCTGCCTGCCTTACCTGGATGCCCAGATTAACGCCATCAACCCGAAGCTAATCCTGGCCCTGGGCAGGTATGCTATGATACAGTTCATGCCCGATGGGTTGATCACCAAACTACATGGACACCCGCAGGTAGTACATGGCCGGGTGGTAGTGCCTATCATACACCCGGCAGCAGCACTGCGTAGACCCGAGTGGATACCTATCATACTCCAGGACCTACGCCTCATACCCCGGCTATTGGAGACACCCATACCTACCACTACGGGTAAGCTAACCATACTACAGTAGGAGGTATAGCCATGCACCCTAGCATCACAACCATCTACGGCGAACCCGGCACCATCAAGTCCAGCATTGCCATCACCTGGCCCAAACCCATAGCATTCTATGACCTTGAATCCGGCGGGCACCGCGCCTGGGGATTCAACGAACTGGTCGAGGCCGGGGACATTACAGTGCGCACCTTCGCAGTACCCCACCACTCCATGATCACCCGGTATGAGAAGCTCTCCGGGTACATGGAAGCATGGAAAGCCTTGACCTCAGCTATGGAAGCTGACTTGCAGACGTTCGAGACTGTTGTATGGGATACGGGCACGGTGGTCTGGGCACTGGACCGGGATGCATTCCTGCAGGAAATCCAGACGGACAACCCAGGCCGGAAGCAGTTGCAGCAAATCGAATACGGGGAACCCAACCGGCGAATCACCGAGTTGTTCAACCTGTCCCGGGCATTCCAGACCAACCTAGTGATCACGCACCACGAGACGGATGAATACATCACACTCCTAGACCCCATGGGTAGGCCCATAGTGGATGAGAACAACCGCCCGGTGTCAGTGTCTACCAACAACAAGGTCCCCGAAGGATTCAAGCACACTGTCGGGCTGAGTGACTGGGTACTACGTACCACCATTGCCGAGGTCACCAAGGACGGGAAGGTTACCCCCGTACCTCAAGCCACCATAGACAAGTCAGCTTACGGGCTGTTCCTGCGTAGGCAGGTAATTGACTGGCCCACGTATAACAAGCTGGTAGCCCTGGCAAGTCCACCCACCCCAGAGGGGACGGCCTAATGCCGAGGAACAAAAACACCCCTAACCTACCTGATGTACACTTCAAGTTCGTAAGCTCCCGGGGTGCAGCCAAGACCCACGTAAGTATGGAGTTGTGGAAGGGTAAGGGCAAGCTAGGTTCCTGGCTCATTACCCACCATGATGCCACCCGAATGATGGATGAGTTGGCTACCCTACTGGACTATCGACCATGAAGGGCCATCCGGGTATCCTCTACATGGACCACTACGAGCCAAGCCTTATCACCCAGGCTCTAGCACAGGCTGTACCCGCCACTGCGGTGCCTCTAAACACATGGGGTAAGGCGGACTACTACATGGTGGACCCCGCCGGGAATGAGCGCATGATCGAGCGCAAGCAACTGTCCGAAGCCCTATCAGACATCAATGCCGTAGAGGAACAACTTGGCAGGCACCTGCATGAATGCGCCGAGCTTACCCTGCTTGTTGAAGGTGTGGGTATGCCATCACCTACCGGGGTACAAACCTACAACTACGGGGGTGGTAGGTGGACAACCGGGCACAAGCATGCCAACCAACCCCGGTTGTGGAAGAGATGGATGGGGTTCAAGCATTCCCTCCGACACAATGCGGGCATTGAAGTGGAGGAAACCTCCCACTGGTGGGGGTCCATTCAGTTCATCAGCACCTGGTTCCACAAATCCATGGACCCGACAAGTACCACCATGGCCCGGTATGTGATTCCGCACATGGCCCCGTTTGACAAGGACCCGCAGGTGGACAACCTATGCCGACTCAAGGGTGTGGGTATCCGGGAGATTACTGCCATTAAGTTGATTGCTGAGTTCGGTTCCCTCTATGGGGTAATCACAGCCCGGTATGCAGACTTGGTAGGAGTCATGGGTGGGGCCTGGACAAGAACATTCTTTGAGGCCATAGGCCGGGAGTATTAACATGCTTGCCGACGATCAAATCAAATGGCTATCCAAGAGCAAGAACGGGAAACTAATCCACCCGTTCCATCAGGAACAACTCCAACCCGCGAGTTACGACCTCACTCTCGGCACCACCAAGGCTGTCATGCACAAGGAGATACCACCCCGCTTCCTGGTAGGCACAGACACGCCCAACTACGTGTACACCACGTATGAGGAAGACGGGCTATGGATGCTCCCACCCGGCCAGCTTGCCCTGTTCCAGACAGCCGAAACTCTATGGCTACCACCTGATGTGGCCGGGAAGTTCGAAGGTAAATCCTCCCTGGGCAGGATTGGCCTGATGACTCATATCACTGCTGGGTTCATTGACCCTGGGTTCCACGGAGTACTTACCTTGGAGGTGTACAACTGCGGGCGGTTACCCCTGGAGTTGGTGCCGGGTATACGCATCGGGCAGGTGGCGTTCCATCGCCTGGAGTCTGCACCCACCCGCACATACGGGGATGCCCAGCTAGGTTCCCACTACCAAGGAGCTACACAAGTAGAAGGCGGGAGGTTCGGATAATGACTACACCAAATGCAGGCTGGGAAGCCCGGTATGAGGACATCAAAGCCCAATTCCACCTATACTTGGACTTTGCACTGCTAGAGTCCCTTGACCGACTGCAATTTAACGGGCTTATTGACCAAGCCGAATCGGAGCGAGCGTACTGGAAGCTCAAACTCCTGCGCCCGTTCGTCGCCCGCTTGGCTCTCAACATGGTCAAGGGTACTATCAAGTACCCGGACGATGACTGGTCCATCGAGACCTGGAGTGACATGGGCCTGGATGATAAGGCAGATAGTGTCAACTATGACCTGCTCCGGGATCATGCGCTAAGGCAAGCGGGGTTGCTGTGACCCTACTCAAGAATGTGGTGTGTTACATATGTGAACTCCCCTACAATGCACTCCCTATATCGTTTACATACTGCCCGGAGTGCAACTGTTGGATGTGTACACCCTGCCACAACAAAGAGCATAACAAGGGAATCAGACATGGAAACTAAAACCTTTGCCCCGGATATACCCCGCAATGAACACGGCCAACTGCTATTCCCCCCGGATAACAAGCGACGCCGGGAGTTGTTCGTCCCCGAGTCATTCAACCACCCGGCAAGAGCACACGTATACATGATAGAGGCCCTAGTCAGATACCTGTCGGAGCCGGGTGATCTCATAGTTGACCCGTTTGGTGGTTCTGGTACACTCCTGGTTGGAGCATTGATCGGCAGAGATGTGACTCTGATCGAGCTCGGGGGTGAGTACTACGAATTGTGTGTGAAGAATATGACCCACCTACTTGCCGGGTTTAGTCCACCACAACCTATGGCAATAGTAGTGCATGGGCCAAACCAACAACACATCCAGAATCTGGAAGATGTACAGGCTTTCATATTCTCCCCACCTTACGCCGGTGCTCTCGGCACCGGGGGTGGTAACCTGTCCAAATTCGGGGCACAATCCGACGCCCTACTGGAAGCATACCAGGACAAGACCCAACTCCAGGGTAACCAAACACCATTCAACCTGGACAATATGAGCAACTTCATGTTCAACCAGGAGATGAAGAAAATCTACAAGCTATGCCTGGATGCACTGAAGCCCGGCGGGTTCACCTGCTGTATCATCAAGGACAGGATTGTTCAAGGGGTGAAGGACGAGTTAGGCTACCGAGCCATGTCCGATATGCTAGCCATGGGGTATGAGTTGTACGACTGGCAGCGAGTGTTCATGTTTGGGTCGCATTATACTAAGTACCATAGGTCTATAGGCCGGAAGGTGATTGAGGAGGAGCATTTGATTATGATGCAGAAGCCCCTATGACTGTCGCACACTATGGTCCGGCTACCAACCCCCGGGAGTTGTGGAACACCCTACTCACCACCCCATGTACCCACCTGGGTGTAGATACCGAGACCCGCAGCATCAACGACATCACCTTACTAGGTGTGGGTGTGAGTACGGACGGCATCAACGGCTTCTATATTACCGAGGATGACCCGCAGTTCAACAGATTCCTACAGTTACTCCGCACCCCCCGCACATCCAAGGTCTACCACAATGCCCCGTTTGACCTGCGGGTGCTCCGGGAGTTTGAGGTAGACGTACACGCAGTAGATGACACCGCACTCATGGCCCGGCTGTACCCGGAACCTAGTGCTGTGCTGGAGGATGTATCCTACTGGGTTGGGCATCAGACTGATTCCATGTCCCGGCTGTTCCGGGAACATGGCGTGTCCAAGGTCGTGGACCTGCCCTTCGAGGTATTGGCCGAGAAATGTTGCCGGGATGCCATTGCAACCCGGGCATTGTACGACTACTACTCCACCCGCATCGACATGGACTACTACCAGTGGCTCCGTCCCATGATTAGCATACTCAATCGCATCAGTAGCCATGGATTGCTCTTGGACCAGGCCCGCCTGCAAGAACTCAACACCCACTACCGGGCTCAAATAATGCGGACCCGCCAGATGTGCCAGACCCAGGGGTTCAATCCCGCTAGCTCCAAGCAAGTCGGGCACATACTAGGGTCGCGGGGGAATTTCCTGCCACTCACCCGGAAGCGTACTCAACTCATCACCGATGATGAACACCTTATCAAGCTCCAAGACCCCATGGCTCACATAGTCCTGGCCTATCGCCATGCTAGTAAGATGGAAAGCACCTACATACGCCCGTTCATTGGCCAGAAGCGGGCCTACACTACCCTGCGTATGGATGCAGGTACTGGCCGGGTGAACTCCACCGGTGCGGGCAACAATCAGCCTGACCGCAACCTCCAAAACATCCCTAAGCAGGCCGAGAAGGGTGATGTTGCATCTGTCCGGGGTGCATTTGTGCCATTGAATGGTATATTCACCTCCATGGATATGTCTCAGGTAGAGTTGCGGGTACTAGCTGACCTGTCCCAGGATGCCCAGATGATTGGCGTATTCAGCCGGGACGAAGACATTCACGGGTATGTACAGGAACGTACCCACCTCTCCCGGACCTTGTGCAAGAATCTAAACTTTGGCATCATGTATGGCGGGGATGTCCAGACCATTGCGGACTTCCTGCACATGTCTGATACGACTATGGTGCGGGCATTGTTGGATATGTACCAGGACCTGTTCCCGCAAGCCTGGGCATGGTTGCTGGGGCAGGAGGAACTAGGCATGGCCCAGGGTTACGTGCAAACCCGGAAGGGGCGCAAGTTGCGCCTACCCGCTGAACAGGGTGAGAAGCACCTGCGTAACTGTGCCCGCAACTACCCCATTCAGGGCACTGCCTTTGAGGCAATGGCCGAGGTAATGATGGACCCGAGTGTGCTCCAGTACCTGGACATTACACAACTGCAGATACATGATGAGATTATCATAGACGGGGCAGTGGATGTCGAGGACATGGTACTCAACCCCGTGAAGACTCAGAAAGAGGGGCATATGACTTATGATGTCCGGGGTAGGTTGGCGTGGTTGTCCGGGTTCTATGCACCGTTAGAGGTGCAGTATATTGAGAGGTGGGGGTAGAGTTCGATGCCTAGACTCCGCTCACACTCCCGTCCTTTGGTCCACTGTGCCTATGCGCCATGCATGATGGTGTTCAGAAAGTGGCGGGGTAGAAGGTTCTGCTCTGACAACTGCCGGAAGCGGGAGTGGCGTTCCCGGCATCAACCCTACTATGCCCGACTCAAGCAGGCGTGGCTGGATAAGCAGAAGCAGGCCCGACGGCAGGCCCGGAGGTTTGCATGGGTACAGGAGGGGGCAGAGGACGAGGTACCCGAACGCCTGGCTATTGAGGAACAGTTAGCACAGGCATCCCCGCAAGCTATTGCAGACATACAAAAGATACTAGGTCAGGAGCCTACGGGTTCTGCCGGGCCGGATGCTGCTTAACTGCTGTGGCTCTTTGATTGGGCCAGGACATCTCTACCCGGCTCCTGAGGTGTTCCCAATAATCCAGGTGCCTCTCCTGTGCATCAATCAGGAACCGATCAGCGGACTGGTTCTCCCGGTCTGAACCCTCCTGATAGAGGCGGGCTTGACTCAGGTAGAGGTTACCCAACTGTATGTGCCGGTCAATCTGTTGGAACCTCCCGGCTGCTTCGTTTATGTATCCTTCTGCCGAAGCCACGTGGGCCATCCCCGCTTGTACTACAGAATTAGCAATACCTAGCCTCTCCCGAGCTTCAACCACATACGACCCGGCAACACTTATCCTTGCCCCTACTTCGTCTATCCCGACTCTCATGTGTGCTACCCGCTGGGCTGCTTCCAGCGAGTATCCCTCAGCCGCCCGTGCTATCAGTCCACCAATGCCCAACCTCTCCCGAGCCTCAGATACAAACGTACCAGCCACGCTGATACGCCGGTCAACCTCACCCAGGTACAGTTCTTTCTGTCGGGACCGAGCACTAGCTTCCTCTACCAAACCCCGCGCCTGAACAATGCGCATCTGGGCTTCATCCACGAACCCCCGAGCTATGCCAATCTGTACCTCCCCGTACTTGGCATACAACCCGGCAGCATCGGAACCCAGGTTCGTGGCGTTAATCAGGGCATCCCCGGCTTTGAGTTGATTCTCAGCAGAGTCGGGGTCTGTTGTGTCGGTCTCCAGGTGCTGAACTACCTTGTCTAAGGCTCCCTCAACCGCACCTCCAGCCTCACGCAGTATAGATTTGGACTCATCCAGGGCTGCTTCAATCGACGTGTTGAACCCCGCAAAGGTGGCAGAATCTAACAGCACCTCCACCTCATTGGTGCTGCCTGACAGTTGCGTAATCAGCGCATCTAGGGCGGTCTCAGCATCTGCCAGGGGTGTATCTGCTAGGCCATCAACCAAGGCCAGGGAGGTCTTCATCGCATCCAGGGATGCCAGGATCGCCGCGTCAACGTTGGTAAACGCGGCCACACCTAACTTAGTCGTACCCGCTGCGGCACTGGTAATCGCGGCATCTAAGGCAGTATTTGCATCTGCCAGGGGTGTATCTGTAATGGCATCGGCAGCATTGATAGATGTGGTCGCAGCAGCAAGTGCTGTCTTGGCCGAGTCCAGGGCTGTAGTGACTGCTGCCTCTAGGGTATCAATGGCTCCTTGGTCATTGTCGGCCACCGCCAGCGCGGTCCGGGCTGTAGCCAGGTCCGTGATAGCTTGGAGGTTTCGTTCCCGGTGCTTGCTGAACAGAGCATATGCCACTGCACCCTTGACCACCACATCGTCCAGGTATGCCGGGTAGGACCCCGCTGCTGCTCCGGGTTTGGTATGCTCGGCCTTGTACCACACCCGGACATGATCATTCTCCACCAGGTTTGCCTGTGTTTCATTCCGGGCTTGGAGCCAGAGTATATCCCCCCACTGCCAGTAACTGGTGTACTCCTGGTAGTCCTTCCCGCCCGCCTTGGCTACCTCTACCCGGTCAATGCCAATGAAGTCGGTCAACGAGGACAGGTCCAACCCCCGGAGGCTTTTCTCGTAGTCAATCAAGAAGGTTGTGCTGTCAGCCATCGACCCAGTGCTCAGTACCTGTACCCTGCCCTGGGCATAGTCAATGATGTAGTCGGTGTCTTCGGTGTAGGTGGTACCTGCCGGGCTGCTGGTTACTGTTACACCCTGTTGCATGTCGATGGGTTTGTTTCCCAGAGTCACCCATGCATCATGGTCGGAGGTAAACTGTTCATCCGTAACCGTGCGGCTATGCAGGACTACTACATGTACCAACTCGCGGGGAGCAAGCCGGGATATGTCTGAGACCGCCTCTTTAATGGCACCGTCTACGATGGCATCCGAGAAGGTTGTCCCGGTGTCAGCTAGCAGTGCCCGGACTGAGGCCCGGAGGGTTGTGTTGATGTCAGAGCCCATGAGGGTAACTCCTTAGGGGGTGGTGAGTTTGTACTTCTGCTCCAGCCGGGTCTGTGCCGCAGCCTGGATTACCCGGATTGCATCCTGGATATTGGCGGGCAACGTTGATACCCGCAATGACTCAGCTATGGGCTGGAGTAGGGAATCGGCCATGGGATCGTCCTGCTCTATGACCAACTCCCCCTCTATACTGATGTCGCTGACTGCGCCCCGGTCCCGGAGCATGATTCTAGTTACCTTTACACTTGTAGCTTTCATATCACTCCTTACGCCTGAGTTAATAGTACAACATCTACGTCGTCGTCCCAAGTTATTACCAACTGCTGCTTGCCCGACCCGTTGTCCTTGAGCCACAGGCGGGCCTCCGTAGCACCCGGTGTACCACCGTCGGCTACTTCGTCAAACTCCAGGAATGTATTCAACTGAATTGACCCGGTAACAATAACATTATCTACCCATAAATCAGCCCAACGTTGGCCTGTTGAGCCTAAGTCATTCGCGGAATCCACACCCGGTATTAGGTCACCTGTAATCGTGATGCCCGCCGCAGTTCGCTCAGCAATCTGAACCGTATACAAAATATTCGCACGAACGTCCTGCCAGTAGTTAGTAGCATCTCCTAAGTCATATGTAGCCGCCGCACTCGGATCAAGATCATCATTAACCGTTACGGTGGTACCATCAGTCGCAATGATCCGATCCGTATACAGATCATCGGTATGCGTCTGAGCGTACCGTAGGGTAGGATCACCTAGATTATACGCACTGTCCGTAGTTGGGTGCAAGTCATCAGTAATGAGTACAAATGTCTGGGATGTGCGGGACGTGAGTGTATCGACATTGACCGTGGTCACAAAGATGCCACTCCAGTAGAGCGAGGTTGTACCTAAGTCATCCGTATTCTCCACCCCGGGTATCACATCTCCCGTAGTGATGATGCCCGCAGCAGTACGTTCAGCAATCTGAACCGTATAGAGTATGTTGCCTCGGATGTCCTGCCAGTAATTGGATGCATCACCAGTGTCAAACGCCGCTGCCCCAATAGGATCAAAGTCATCGTTAATGGTAACCGTAGCCCCATCGGTGCCAATCAGTCGATTCACATACACATCGTCACTGTGTGTCTGGGCAAAGCGTTTAGCTGCGCTACCCAAGTTGTAGGCACTATCTGTAGTGGGTAGTAGGTCATCCGTGATGCTTACAAATGACTGGGCTGAGGCTGACTCTATGGTATCGGTCTTGAATGTCGTAACACTAAGCTCTGCCCACTTGAGTGACGCACTGCCCAGGTCATATGTGTCATCAATAGTAGGCAACCAGTCGTCAGTCATCTTGACAAACGTTGCCGAAGCCCGGGAAGTTATAACATCCGTCCGGGTTGTGACTACATATATATTGGACCAATAGTTATTCGCATCACCTAAGTTTGGCAACACATCCAGGTTACCCAGTATATCTCCCTGCATTACCCCACCTGTAAGGGGCAAGTAGGGAATACCACCCGCAGACACTAGCCCACTAGTATCAGGCCGGGTCCGATGGGTCCACGGCTGAGTGCCTATGGTGTATAGGTTGGGTTGTGTAGATTTGCTCGGCATATTACCTTCGCCGCCGTCGCCGGGTAACTGGAGGTTGGGGTACAGAACCCTGGAGTCCTAGCCCCGGTGTTCGGAACCTATCCGGGTCTAGGTCTTCATCCAAAGGTATGGGTGTTGGCGCAGGTGCCTGGCTCGGCTTAGCTGTCTGTGGGGGTGGTGTCGGTGCACGTCCCGGTACGCGTTCCCAATGCGGAACTACTGGTGGGTCGTCCGGGTCAGGCTGCACACTTGGTATCGGCACAGGTACGGCTAAGGGCTGGGATGGTTGCAACGGTGCTCCCGGTGGCAACGCACGGGCCGACAATGCTTCCTCAGCAGCAGCGGCTCGTTCACTCAGTTGTGGAACCGGGTACGGCGGGATAACCACACCCCACACGTCTCCACCAAGGATAACCTGCATAGTATATACACCTGCCGTGTATTGGCGAATCACCTGACTCACCCGGCCATCGACAGTGTTACCAGTGCGGTCATCCTGGACCCGAACCTCATCCCAGACCTCCTGCCCACAGTGCATTGGTACCTCAGCCCGGCCTTGTACCTTGTCCCGCTTGATCTGAGTCATTATGCGGGTTGCGAGGGTAACGGCTGCTGCATCTGAGCCAATCTCCGGGGACACCACAACTTGTGGAATAATACCTATCTCACCCTGGGCTGTGGCGTCGTCATCCTGCCCAGAGTAGGTAGCCCCACCCAGGTCTAGGTTAGCCTCCACCACTACAATCCTATTGGGAATAGTTACCTGCTGGCCCTCTGTGTGTATGAAGAATGTGTGCGGGCCTGCCGTTAGTATGTAGGTTGCGTCTGGGCTGGCCTGGGCAGCATCCACAAACAGGGCATGGAACCCGTCCTCCCGCAATCGCAGGCCCATGAGCGTGTAGCCTATAATGTCTGAGACCACTGGACCCAACTGTGACCCAACATGGGTGCTATACGTAGGCAAGTAGTCATCGCCCTGCGTACCTTCCGACGTATCCAGCGCGAATGCAAAGTCCTGCCCACCAAATATGAGCGTAGCCTGGATTTGGGTTACCGGAGAGGACGCACTGGTAATCCTCAGTCGGACCCAGTACATACTAGCAACCCCGTTTACCGTATCCGTTGCCCAGTCGGATGGCATGTCAAAGGCTTCAACGATAATGCCCGTGTTGATTAAGGATATGTGACCATTGGCCGTGGCACCTTCTGCTTCTGTAAGTGCACTCAGAGCACTCCATACACCTGAGCCTCTGGAGTATTCCCAGTCATGCCCGATGCTACCACTGCTTATAGTCTGTGTGAGGTCAATGCTGAGGCGGTCGAATTTGGTGGTCTTGCCAAAGTAACACGCATCATTGGTTGCGGGAACTGCCGGGAACATATCTACTACATCCCCCGTCTCTTTCGCCTCCGAGGTAAAGTCCGTCCAAGCATCACCGCCACCACCATCAACATAATCCTGCTGCTGGACACTACCTAACAGACCTCCACCAAGCAGTTGCATCAGGATGTGTGACACCTTGGTAGAGTTCGCACCTCCGGCCGTATACGACATTGACACAACATTCCCGACATTCACGAAATGCTGGTTGGCCAACTCCCACAGGTTCAGGGTGTATAGCTCCAGGTAGTTAATACCCTCGGAGGATACAAACTCCTGGCTAATTACGAACTCTGGCCCTGCCCGAGATGCCCGGTTACCGGAGCCCGTGTTGAACCCCCACTCAATATACACCCGGTAACCTTTGAAGTCCAGGTTACTCAGGGCATTGTCCCCGTTCTGTAGCCGGATAATGCTGCTAACAACAAACCCCCGACCATCAGCCAGTGCGTAAGACCCATACCTACCCTCGGCTTGTTGTACCTGGACTATGCGGTTAGTGGCATCGTCTGTCTCATATGTCCGGGTGGTAGCCCGGTCACGGGAGTGGAATACCAACTTCATATATGGAGTGGCAGATGCACTCTGCTGGGCTGTGGTTAGGTCCGCGTGTAATGTTCTCATAATATTACCGGGCCGGGAACCTTGCCCACCCACCAGTGTAACACATGGTCAAGGGTTTGTGGCTCCCCCCGGTCGCCACAAAACCCTACGCCTTGCGGCTCCGGGTCAAGCCCTTGACTCATGTGACCCTGGTGGACTGCGGGCAAGGGGATTCCCGGCCCTACTAGATAGGTGTACATCTATACACCTACACCCGTCCGAGGCAAGAGCCGCATCACATACCCGTCTTGTAAATCCAGCAATGTCCGGGCTAGGTCAACTGGCACTGACGGCTTGAACGGGAGACACGAGAACACATCCAGGGTCCATCGGCCACTCGGGAACTCGTTTACTATGATGTGACTCTCGGCAATGATCGCATATGTGGTCAGGTGATTCTTGGCCCCTATGCAAGTCGGCCCCACTATGATGGTCATACCAATACCATGCTCCCGAGATGCTACCTCTTTGATGAAGTGACGCAACTCCCGGGGAGTATGCAGTGTCCCCACAATGCCTTCAACCATCAAGTGATACGCTGGCTCATGCATGGCTATCTCAACCAATACCCAGTAACTAACCCAACAAACCCCATACCCACTCCGAATAGCTCGGGATCAGTACCGGGGCTGACTGTCAACACTAGATACAGCCCGGCTGCTAGTAAGCCCAAGCTGAGTACAACGCGGACAATCAGCCGCACACTCCGTTCTGACATGTATTGCCACCTTCACAGTGTGGACCGCTTCCCGGATACGGTTCCCAAACACTGGTTCGTTAAGGCTGCGCGTGCAAAGCCTCTGCATCACTGTGATTATCATGATTGCTGCCGTCTCCCAGTTCTGAGTCGGACTCAGGCTTCCCTACCAATGCCAGGTTATCGCCCTGTAGCCGGGCGAGTTCAGCCCGGAAATGGTGGTATTGTTTCTTGAACTTCCGGGCCTCACCCATGGCCTTGTCTGCCCCGGTGATGTTGTCCATCAGGGTACAGGACCGGGCTGATATAACTGCGTTGGCTATGGCCCGCTTCAGTTGGTCCAGGTGACCTCTGATGGTGGACTCGACCAGGGATTCAAGCTCACCATACTCCAGGCCCACATCCAGGTACTCGGGAAGTATTTTAATGATGTCCATGGTGCTCCTCCTAGAATACTAATACGTGCGGGCGGAAGCTCGCCGCGTGAACCACTGCCAGCTTTGGGTCGCTGCCCTCTCCCGCCGTCTCCGACATAACACCAACTACCGTGGATGAAACGTCACTCCCGCCAGATGGCTCACTATCAGCAACATCGGAGTCTGGATCACGGGTTCCTAGCTTGGTAACACTTGCGGGATCAATAGCAGCCAGGCCCGAGGCATTCAACGCAAAATCATTGTACGCAGAAGTGGAAATGCTTGCGTAGGCGATGGTTGTCGAGAAGTCTGTAGTGCCTAAGGTACTGTAATCAAGCCCTCTAAGTACGTTATTGGAATTAGGATTGGAGGAGTAGACATTCAACGCTATCGTACCGGCGGTGTTGGTCTTTGCGGACACCTTGACACTGAACGTACCACTACTGATAATGTCACTGCCAAGGTCTGAGGTCAGGAACAGGAATATGCCCCGGTAAATTTCAAGCCAAGTGCTGTTAACGTGCGCCTTCCACTCGGCGATGAATATACCCGCCCCACCTGCGCCGGTATCGTTAGAGCCAGTCCCGGCAGCGTTGACTGCTGTAGTCCAGTTTCGCCCCCCGGCATTCCAGTCAGTAACAATGCCATCAACTGTGTTGGTCTCCGGGTGTGGGTCGGGGAAGTAATCAGTGTGACTCCCGCCACCGATAAACACCAAGCCCCGCTTGTCAATCCTAGGCCACTGTAGGAATGATTCCAGAATCATCCTGTCCAGGGCAGGCTTCACATCCCGCCACCTGGACCTGGTAAGGTTGCTGTACTTCGGGGAGCAACGGAATGTAGTACGCCGCACACCTGGCCCGGCATCCCGGCTGAGGTCCTCCGTTAGGTAATTTGATCCTACCCGAATGATGGGATACGGGGTACGTTCCCAGCAGTATAGATCAGCCCCCTCTTGTGTGTTGAGTAGGGACACAAGGAGAGGTTGGTTGTGCGCATACCACAGTTTGGAATCCTGCGGCCTGGCTCCCCGGAGTTCATCCGGCGTGGGGTAGTAGAGCTTAGACATCACGCTGCTCTGCAATGGGTGTGCGGGTACGACTTTGCCCGAGGACCCAATTGAGATACCGTCTCAATTCTACGTCTGACATGGTTGCCCGCTGGTAGGTGCGCTCTCCAATCATCCGGGTTCGACGGTACCGGGTCACAGGTATCATCGGGTCACTACCCAGACCAAGCTCTAACTCCGTGGTTATCGCCCCCTCATAGAACCTCACAACCACAGTCATGGTGCCATCATCCTGGCGGGTAACGCGGGAGATTTTGTAGTCAGTCAGCATTACGGGAGCCTGAATGTGAGTGTGATGATCAGACCCTTGGGTGCAGTCGTAGAAATCGCATCCACGTCAATCCGGATCACATCGTTGGTGGCCACATCATCCTCGGCTGCATTAATCACGGCGGGAGTTGCGGCTGTGTCTGACCCCGTCTCGGCGGAGTCAATCGTAATCACAGTGGATAGCATATCCGCAGCCTGGGTCAGGTTGTGTATCTGAATATCAGTGGTTCCGGTAGTTCCGGCTGTGATTACCTCGGCATGTACCTCCACCAGGTTCATCCCGGTCAAGGTACTCGGGATGTGGAAGTAGAACTTACCATTCCCAGTGGCTACGTCCGTGGCGAAGTCAAACACTACCATCTGGACATTGCGTTCACCGAAGTTAGACCCGGCCAATATATCCGGGACAACGGCCCGGGTTGTGTCAGTGCCTGTCTCTAGCTCAGCTACCGTGGCCAACTCCACCACACCCGTGGCCGTCGGTGACGCGGCCTGTTTTAAGGCGGTGAATGCAGCAGAGGCGGTGCTGGAACCTGTACCCCCGTTGCCTATGGCCAGGTCTGTCCCGGACCAGTCATCATCATTGACTGTGCTCTGCACGGCTAAGGTGCCCAGACCCAGGGTGGTTCGCTGTGCTGCGGCATCGGCATCGTCTATCAGTGCCCGCCCGGCTGCGGTAAATGTAGCCAGGGATGCCGTGCCCGAGCCCGTAAAGTACGGAAGCCGATCTGCTACTGATGTCAGACCCGCAATGGCGGCGAGTTCCGCATCCTGTGCCTGCACATCAGTGCCGATAATCAGACCCAAACTTGCCCGGGCAGTTGCTCCCGACTCGTATGCAAATGCACCTGCTCCAGTGGATACAATGAATTGACTGTCTGAGGCCGGGGCACCCAGTGTGTCTAGGTCCTCCAGCACAGTGGCCAGGGTGATGTAACTCTGGGCTATCTTGCTGTCCTTGAGCACCACCCCGTCAATGGTTACGCCACCCGCCCCGGTAACCTCATTGATAGTATCCACGCCCAGGGTCTTGCTAGCAGCAATGGTCACATCCCCGGTTAGGTCCAGGGTAGCCTCACCCTCAACTGCTGCAATGGCATCGGCATCCGCGTATGTGACCTCAGTCCATACAGCCGGGCCTAGCGAGGTACAGCGGTACATCTTCCCGTCGTCCGGGTCAATCCACAGAGCCCCGATAACCACATCCCCGTCTGTGGGTGTGGCAGAGCTAATGTAGTAACTCTGCTCAGCAGCTATGGAGCCAGGCTTATTTGCCATGGCGTAACTGTGCTCCTCGTCGGGTTATAACCAGGTCAGCCCCACAATTGCATGTCACTACAGCCCGAGCCAGTTCCCCCAGGTGCAGATTATCCTGCACATCCCAGGTGTTAGCACACTGCGGGCAAACCACAGTCCCCGTGAGTGGTGTGGCCCCTACTATGCGGGTGAGGTGTGCCATCTGGGCCTGGAGGGCTTGTACTTCCTCTGCGTAGTCCTGGCCGGGTTGGCCGGGAGTACCCGCACGTCCCGTGGGACCACCATGGCCGGGTGGGCCAGAGTCACCCTGCTCACCGGGTATACCCCGCTTACCCTGATGTCCTGCTGGGCCACGGGGACCGGGCTCACCTTGCGGGCCTATGGGTCCCTGAGTACCCTTACGTCCGGGAGTACCCTGCTCACCCGTAGTTGCCCGGCCTGTTCTACCTACCGGGCCTTGTGGTCCGGGTGGGCCAGTGTTACCTTGTGGACCCCGGTATGCATTGTCGACTTCCTGTATGCACCGGGCATGTACCAGGTCATATGTAGTAGGCTGCCCGTGGTCATCAGCCAGTACCTCGGCTACAACTGCCTGGCCCGTGCGAAATGGTTGCTGGCAGCCCCGGCAGAGTGTGGTTTCCAACTGATACACCATAACTACACGCCCAGGGCCAGGCGTTCAAGCCGGAACATGTTGGCTATCTGCTCGGCGGTGAGTTCAGCCTGTACAAAGAACGGGCCACACGGGCCACCCGCGATTAGGCCATCAAACAACTGTTCCTTGGCCCCACCCGTACCTTCCAGGTAGCCCAGGGACACGACAGTGGCCAAGTCCTCAGCATTCGCAAACCCGGCATCATCAACGATGTCTGCATCATCACTCAATGCCCCGTCCACCGCGATGGAGACGCCCGCAGCATCGGTGCCCCCGTCAAACGTGCCCACCACAAAGTACCACTGTCCCGTGGCCAGGGCTGTGTCCTGTTTGCGTCCCACCCCGGCATTGGCAGACTCATCATAGATGGTGAATCCAATGTCACCGTTACCGTCTACACTCAGGTGGAACTCACGAAGCTCAGACCCGGTGGTTTCGTCCCACTTAGCCAGGATAACATTGCTGGCCAGGGTGTTGAGGTATATCCACGCGCCAACGCTGAAGGCCCCGGCAGTCGACCAGCCCGCAGCATCCGGGGTATCCATCTCCTCGTCCGTGCCATTCATAGTGAGTACGGGGATGAGGCCCTTCCAACTCCCCGGCGCACCCAGGGTGAACGGGGTGTCAAAGGCACTGAGTGCTTCGTTTGGGGTCCAGACGGGGGCAAGGCCAGAGGAGTGAAACCGGGCACCCGTGAAGGTGGCGGCGGAAACTAGTCCCGCGTTCTTCTCATCACCAAAATTCACCAGGGTGGCGGTGTTGCCAAGCTGGGTCTGGCGGTTGTGGTATATCGCCATCCACAGGGCTTTAGTATCCCGGTTGAGTTCATCCAGGTTGAAATGCGGGAGCCTTACATTCACGCTCATCAGTGCGACGCACTCCCGAAGAACGCCACCCGGACAGTGGCATCCCCCACACCTGTGTTTTTAATCATCTTGAACGTGCTTAGGCTACCAATGACCTCGATGATGCTATCCGCGTACACCAAGGGGGAGCCTTCAGAACCACCCGCTGTGGGGTCTTGACTGGAGTTCCACCGAATGGGACCTCCCGACTCCACGTACACGTCGGCCTTGACTACGTGGCCTTTGGTCGGGGGAATCTCTGCGGAGGTGAACCCGATTGCGGCGGTTGAGACCGTGATAGTCTCGTCACCCTGTTGTGTTAGGGCCATACCCATTCTCCTTTACTACACACTGAGTTGGGTGGTGGTGTGTGGTTATTCGTAGTTGTCTGGTAGCCTTTGATCCTTTACAGCCTCTGCATACCCACGGGGAACCCGGAGTATGTCTACTGGTGTATCCAGGGCCATGACAGCGGGTAGGCCGTACTTAGCCCATCTCTTGTAGTCCGTGCCCTCGGCGTTGGCCGCAAACATCACTGGCACGTTGACCACATCCCGGGTCCGGAGCAGTACTATGCTGTGTGGTGCCCATGTGATTGGATGCAGTGGGTACTGCCCGTTAATGGGTGGGCCGTAACACTTCCCATTCAGAGGCGGGTAGGATACGAAGCTGAACTTCGGAACCACGACGGGGGCATCGTGGGTCAGTAAGCTCAACAACGTATCCTCCCATACCCGGACATCATTCTCCACGATTAGTACCCGATAGTAATCCATCCCGTATTGTACGGCCAGGTTACGCATCCGGGGAAGTCCCCAACCCATATCAGGCTCACCGCCTACAAGGTCGGGAATGATCACTAGGTCCGCACCCGGTGTGTTGCTTACCATATTCCGGATGTCATCGTGTGTTGTACGGCCTTGTGTGCCATACTCCACCGGGTACGGACCTATAACTGCAACCAGAGTAGTCGTCACTCCAGTTGCGCGATACCGAACCCGAAGGTTGCCTGAGCCCCGGCAGCGTCAGCACCAATCTCCATGACCCAACCTACGCTACCATGGTTGGCATCGTCGGCCTCGTCAAAGTCCTGGGCGGCCACTGCCCCGTCGTCGTCCTCGGACGGGCGGACCACCCGGCCCATTACCACGGTGCCATCAATGAGCATGGTAGTCGGGCCCTTGGTCAGAATCCAGAAGTAGTAGTTTGCCGTCACCACTTGCTGGCACCACCCCACGGGAACCGCCGTAGGCGGGGATGGATGCACAATCACATTGCGGTAGCGGTTGTGCATGACTGTGGCTGTGGACGCAGCCACTGGTGCTACCCGGATGGGGTCCACCAGGGTGAGTTCGCCGCTGACCGCACCCACAATGGCCGGGTGAGAGAGAATCTTGTACTTGTGCCCTTCACCCGTGTTGTCGTAGATGAAGATGTACCCGTCCTGGAGTTCGTTCAGTGCCAGGTCATCGGTGGTTGCCGTGTTCGGGGTGAAGGCGATACCCGTGTCACCAAGAGCGGGTACGTCAATGGCCTCTGCAATGTGCCCGGCAAGCGGGACTACGGCCTGGTACAGGGAGCTGGCAACTCCCGCCACCGCACCCATCTTGCAGTACCTGAATACTTCCTCACCGTATTCGAGCTTGGTACCCAACGGGAAGCGCTGAGCAGCACTCTCGCCGTAGGGGTCTTCCACTCCAGGTGCCCCGCCTACTACAGCCCGCCAGTCGAACCCGGACGGGGGAATGGTCAGGACCAGGCCCTCACCAGTTGTATAAATGCCACCTCGGTGTTTGATTACTAGATTTCGGTCAGCCATGTCACTCTCCTAATTATGAACTTTTTAGGATGTTGGCATACTATTTTACCCGGTATGCCAGCGGGTGGATACCCCCCAGTAGGTCTAATTATGCGGTTGGCAATGCTCCGGTCACGTCGGTAATCCGGGCCACACCCAGGGTGGACCCGCAAGTTAACGTGATGTAACTAACCAACCTGAGGCCCGCTGCGTCGAAGTCCTCCAGCTTGTCGAACCTCTCCGGGCGGAAGAACTCACCGTTCTGGTGGGTATCCCCGCCGAAGCCAATGTTGAGTCCGGGGTCCCGCTCAACCATGCCACTGCCCCGCTTGCACAGGAATATGGAGAAGTTGTTGGCCCCGGAAGATTTGGTCTTGGCATCTGATCCCTGCCCGGTGTTCGCACCCTCTTCCAACATGTAGTCGGACCGCCGGATGGGCAACCCGCCCCAGAACGGGATGGGCATACCCGCCTCGCTGGGCATCCACTGGAAGGAACCCAGGTGTTGGCGGTTGGACACTGCTGTTCCACCCTCCTGGTAGAACTGGTCAATGTACCGGGCCAGGGTGTAGGACATGAGCCAGAAGTCAGCCCCGTACTTCATGTAGTCCACCATAGCGCGGGCGCTGACCAACTGGAGTGCGGACTCGGCCTCGTCGATGTCCCCGTCACCGGTGTTGTCCACAGCCCAGTGGTGCAACCCGGTAATGTGCAGGGAGTTGTAGTCCGAGTCGTCGTAGATCAGGGCATCCTCGATGGTCTCGACAATGCCCGTGCGGAGTTCCAACAACTGCTGGGCCTCGTAGTTGTTGATTGACCCGTACACGTCCCGGACAAATTTGTTCAGCGGGGTCTGGTCGTAGAAGATGCTGAGGGACGATTCCACAGCACTGTAGGTTACGTTGTCGGACCAGGTGAGTTGTGTGCCCACAGCAATGCGGGTGGATGATCGCCGGGCGTTGGACCTGTTCCACTTCAGGCTTTGTCCCATTGCCTGACGGACGGGGAACTCGGTCAACAGGCCACCCCGCTTGGGTGCCTCGTCGATTACGCCGGGGAGTAGCTCGGATTGGGTGAGCTTTTGAAGTTCTGCTAGATTTAACCAGTGACCACCAGAGTCGGCCATGTCTCTACCTCACTTATTTGATGGCTTTCAAGCCTTCAATAGTGCGTAGAGCTCTCTCGGAGTCGGTCAGGTTGGATAGGTCCGTAGCCCCGGCCCCTTCACCCAGGCCCATGCCAACTGGTGAAGCGGGTGTGCCATTGCCATTCGGGGGACTACTTACGGGTACGTGCGGGAGTGTGGATTCTAGTACGGTGAGTCCGGCTTCATCCATTTCTGCAACACGGTCCGCGGGCACCTTGTACAAGGTGACCAAATCCTGCCTTCGACGAGCTATCGACTGTGTCTGCAGTTCTGTCCGGGCCACATTTGCCGCGTCCAGTTGGGTCTGCAAGTCAGTCGATGTTTTCCGAGATTGCTCTAACGCCGATTGGATTTCCTGGAGTTGCTTGCCTTGTGAAGCCAGACCTGCCGCATCATCAGCAAACTTCTTATTCGCAGCCGTCAGGTCCGTGATCGAGGTATTCGCGGTCTCTAGTGCTGAATCGCGTTCAGCTACTACAGCCTTTGAAGCCTCAAGTGCTGCTTGAAGTTCGGTAACTTCGGCATTGCTGGGTTGACTCTCACCCGCCCCGGAACCTGGGGAACCGGCGGGGGTAGGGTCTGTGTTTGGCTCATTCATATTACACCTATCTTAGCATATAATGGTTAGGGTGTCAAGCCTAGGTTGGGGTCCGCGAATGGGTCAACCGTGCTTACAGCTATCACCTCCCGCTCCTGAATCCCATACCGGGGGTATAAGGAGTCGTGTATTGCCTGGGCGTTTGTGCTGGTAACACTGGTAGTCTCACCCCAGAATGCCAGGCGGGCATCAGTCTCGGGGTCCAGCATTCGCATCCTGCGCCGACGCTCACTGAGGGTGCGCTGGAAGGTACTGACCACCTTCAACTCCCCGCGCATAACCTCCTGGAGCTCCTGGCGTACTGCGATCGAGTCGGTGGAGTAGAACTGCCGGATAACCGCCTGCTCAGCATCTGAGAACTCCACCATAGTAAGGTCAAACAATGCCCGGTATGGGCGTATGAATCCCTCATAGTCCTGGCGTCGGCTGGTATCCAGGTCCGTGTCCCACCGATGAATGCGGTCCAGGAATGCCTGCTGGTTAGCACCTTCCAGGCTATTCTCTAGCGTGGTACGCCATTTGAAGAACCCGTCCCAGTCCGTGGTCATAGCCCCGAGTTCGGGATCAAAGAACCGGAAATCATCCGGGGTCTTCCCGAAGTAGTAGGTGACCATCTCCTCTATGGGGTGCTGCACCGGGGCGAGGGTATTGTGGGTGTTGGCGAACTCTACCCGGTCATCGAACTCGATGGGTACACCTGTGAAGTCCGGGGAGGCTTTGAGGTCCTCAATGAATCTGTGCATCTCCGTGTCGAGTTCCTGCTTTTGTCGAAGCCAATCATTCCGGGTAATGTGATCCGGGCCTGTCATACGGAACTGCCGATCAAGCTCCAACTCCCGGGCCAGTGCGTCATCTCGCCGGGCTTCTACCCGGTTCCAGTAGTCCCGCTGCTTCTGCAACATCTGTGCTACATTGGACTCACCCAGGTGGCTTGCCAGTCCCCGCCACCGGGATATTTCGTCTACGGCCCGGAGTGCATCAGTTAGCTCGGGAGAAAACGGGGCATAGTACTGCTCTAGCGGCATACCCAACTTCCGTGCCTCGTCGTACTGGGCCTCAGATATGGGGTAGTGTTGGAGGATTATTTGTTTGGCCAACTCCCTAGAGGCGGTTAACTCCTCCGGGCGCAGACGGAACAACCCGATCTGGTAATCCACGATACTGTCCAGGCTAGAGCGTCGCTCGGCTGAGTCCCATATTTGCTTCTCCTCCTCGGTGAGTTCCTGACCCTGAAGACGCTTGAGTAGTATATCTGAGGCCCGGGCACCTTGACCGTCCGGGAGAGCCTGGGCCATGCGCAATGCTACCCGGTAATCCCGGAAACGGTTCGGGAGTATGATATTGGCGAGTGCGTCAGCAAATTGGTTGTCCGGGTCTGCGGCTATGATAGCTTCTAGGGCACTGCCAATAGGCGGGGGGATGAGTTCCCCGGTTTGCCATATCCCGGCCTTGTTCATCAATGGAGAGGCCATCAACCCGGATACATATGGATTAGGGTAGAATCCTACCCGGCCCATCTGGTCGAGCACATTGGCAAGGTCGGGATATTGGTCATAGAACTCCGGGAAATCCCGGTTGACCCACCTCTGCAACCCACCCATCATTATGGAGTTGCGCAGGAAGTTACCCTGCAACGACGTACCGGGTATGGGTACATAGCCCCGGTCTGTGTTGTCGTTGTACAGACCCCAAGCATGGGTGAGTCCGGGATTACGCAAAGCGATGCGGGGAAGGTAGGACCACCTGTGGGCTTCGTAGGTCCAGAACGGGAATATGAACCGCATCCCGGCATTGATGGCATTGGCCTGGTCATAGACCGGGAAGTTTAGGTTGTATTCATCGACTGCGGCTTTGAATGACTCCCGGCGTTTGCCCGTCCAGGCCGTACTGACTTGCTGGCCAGGTGACTGCATTACATCAGGATTCAGTACCAAGTAGTATTGGGCATCCGTCCGGGGAACGTCCGACACACGGCGTATGGCAATAATGTCGGCTCCTGCCTTACGGCCACGGGCCGCAAGTCCGGCACTGCCCGTCCCGTCCCACGAGTTAATGACTAACACACTGGCATCCTCGCGCACCGTTCGTGATAGTACTTGTCCTGTACCCACAACAGCGCCCTCTGGAGCACGCTGGGACGGAACAATGCTGCCAAACCTGCGAGCCGTAGCCTCTGAGTTCGTAAACCATATACCTTCGGCCCCACGACCCATGGTTAACTGCCTTCCCGGGAAGTCAAATGGCGTACCATGGAATATGGTGGTAGGCCCACCGGCCTCACCTAGTACAGGGTTACTTGCTACCAAACGAGCCCCCGCAGGGCTATCGTAGACCACGGTAGGTTGGGCTGTCGGACGCACGAGTGGTTCAACAACCTCACGGGTCAATGGGTCTGCACCTATGTCGTCCAACAACCCTCGGGCAGCACCATCCAATGCCTCCTCTGCTCCCGGCTTAATCACAATGCTACTTGCCTGGGCATAGCTCTGAAGCTCCACATGCAATGCGTGCCACTCCCGGAAACGGGGAGCGGATAGGTTAGCCACAGCCGGGTTTAGTTTGAGAGCATTCAACTGCTGATCATACAGGGACCCGAGTCGGGACTTGCTATAACCTAAGGCATCCGGGTCACCCCCGGTTTGTTTGGCTACTCGCCGGGCCTGGGCGTAAACCACATTTACCCATTCAGCCTTGGGTCGCATCATCTTTAGATCAGCCAGGTACATACCCTGGGTTACGGAGTCCGGGGATGCCCCATAGAGGTAGGCTACGTCAGCCATGACTATAGGCCGGGTGGATACGTCCTTAGGATGGGGAAGCGGGAAGGCATCCAATGACCCGGCAATGCTGGAGATGTCAGCGGCAGACTCGGCTAACTCCGCAGAGGTCTCCCGCCAAATGCGATCCCGACCTGAGTTGAACCTAGCCCACCAATCCCGAATTTCCGGGTGGTCAGAGTTGGGCTTATTACCCGCTCTACGTATCCGGGGTATGATCTCATTGTCCCGCTCATTGAGCATGAGTTGAGTGAAATCATTGATGCTGTTCCGGGCCTTCACCGTGAGTTGCATCCGAAGCAATTGCTTGTGAATCAGGTCATCGTATTGGTTAATGGACTGCTGCGGGAGGTTGAACCCTTGCTCCCGGAGTGCTTTGCGTAGTGACTCTACCACCTGCCGGGAGGCGTCTTCGCCCGCTGCCATGATAGGCTGTATGATATTATCCCACTGGCCCTGCCACACATCGTTCTTCTTGGTGAGGCTTCTCATCTCGCGGGTGTAGGCTTGGGTAGCAGACATCTGCTGCTCAATAGTATGCACCGTCGATGATGTGAGATCTTCTAGCAGCAAGGTCTGTACCCGCAGGTCCTCCAGGGTAGTTGGGGGAATGTCCAACACAGCGCGGGTCAGTTCCCGGATGCGGGCTAGGTACACTTCGGGTTCAGCGAAGATTTGCTGCCAAATAGCTTCGGTAATTCGGGTATCTAACTCACCCGTATTCAGCAGGCGGAACAAGTCCTGGTTAATAGTCAAGTCTACTAAATGCTCCCGTATGCCGGGATCCAGCGTTGTGTATTTGGCCAACATCTCCTGGACCTCAGCCGCATGACCGAAGCCGGGTATGAACTCGGTGGACATGGCAGTGAGGGATTCCGGGTTCTGTATAGCCCGGCGGAACATCTCCTGCTTGTAGATTTCGACCATCCGGGGAGCCATGTGTGGACGTAGGCTCACGGCCCGGTCGCTTACCTGTTCAGACACGCGACGGGCTATGGGACCTGTGCGGGAGTTATCAAACAGGTGCCGCTTGGCTAGGGCATTCAGTACATGTGCGGCTTGCTCCAAGCCAACCCGAGCCCCGGTCTGTATGAACACCTGATCAGCCGAGGAGTACAGCTTGCGAAGTACATTCTGATTACTACCCCAGATGCGGCGGAATGCCTGCCGGGTTCCCCGGTCACGGGCTTGGGCTGTAGCTCCCGCAGTTGCAATATTTTGGGCTTGGGGTAGGAACACATCTGCGGTCAAGAATATGTCCGGGGCCAAGGTCTCGAACCCCATCATTGTGGCCTGGAGTTCCCGGATTTGGCTGCCTCGGTAGAATGGGTTAATGCGTAAAGCCACTGACTTTGCCGCCGCCTCGAATATGTTGTATGGACCATACATGGTAGACATGAGATACATGCGGGTAAAGCCATAGGAGAAGCGGTTAGCCAGGTCTAAAGCTGATGCTATGGTAGTGGCTGCGGCATAGGTTCTATTATGCGTAGCCATGGAGGTCATTAACATCGCAAACCTGTTGCGGTATGCGGACACTGGGTTGCGCTGGTTGGCTTCCAGGACAAACCGTCGATGACGGATAATATTGTCTATGAACTCCCGGACATCACCCGCATTAATGATGGAGTCATACCGGGTGAGGGCCTGTTGGCGTTGGCGACGAATCAGGTCTGACACTGCCCGGATGTTGGTATCATTCCGGGGTGCAGCAGCAAAGCCCAGGATTAGTTCAATAGTCTCCTCGGGTACGTGAGACATACCACCGGGAAGTGCCCGGCTATGTGACAGTGCCATGTCGAGGTCACTGGTGAACTGATGCAGATCAGCATCTGATATGGCCGAGCCTAACTTACCCAGCAAGCTAGTGGCCTCATCCGGGGTAATCATGGGGCGTTCCAGTAGAGTGCGGGCTGCATCTGTAATGGTCCCAGAGTGGTGTGGGTTGGCTTGGAGAGTCTCTAGAGCCAGTTGCATGTGCTCCCGGTTCCGGGTCATGCTTTGTTGTTGGAAGGGAATGCTCTGGGGTGGAGCAGCATTGAGGTAGTCAGCTACTACTTGGATGCTTCGGAACGCATCCCGCGCTGCAATCTGGCCAGGGAGTTTGGGTATCACCGTACCCAGACCTTTCTGCAATGCAACAAATGGCAGGTTTGTAATCCGCATCCACCCAGTTTCCATTGTGCGTATTGCCGGGTACAGTAGCGGGATGGGTTTGAATATCTTAGCCACACCAAACCCAAGGTATGTAGTCGGGTCCGCAACCAGCTCTACGATTATCTTAGACACTGCATTAGTGTCCAGGTTTTCAAATGCCACCCCGTAAGCGTGCCAGATACTCTCACCATCTGCCCGGGCAAGAGCATATTCGGCCTCAAACTCCAGGTAATGTTCCGGGGTCAGGCCGAAGAAACTGGCCATACCCTGTATCTGTGTGGATATTCCACCGAGTGCGGGAATGACAGGCACTCCTACCCGCTGGGATTCTTGCAACACACGGGTAGCTATGCCCCCAACGGGCTTCCAGTAGTTCTTATCCATCCAATCTAGGGGTAGTCCTATGTACAAGCCGGGGTTGTCGAAGAAGGATAGACCCTCTTTGAACTCCGACATCTGCTGGGCGAAGGTGCCATTGTCGATGGCATTGATTATATCAGCTTCCCAGATAGCAGCGCGGGTAGATAGGGTATCCAGTTCCCGGCTGATTACCAGGGAAAAGTCCTCAGCCTCTTGCATGAACTGGGCAGACATTTCAGTTGGCACACCTGCTAGGCTGAATGCTGTGCGCATGTCCTCGATGGTCGTACCTGGGGGTAACTGCGGGGCACGTATGTCCCGGATGAATCCGAGAAGGTCTGGTGCCGAGGACAGGGCAGTCAGTCCATATACTGTGATGTTTCGCTTGCTGCCCAGGGCTGCAAGGAACTTCTCCGGGGTTGTAGTTAAGGATTGCTGGTAACGGGCCTGGGACTGTTGGGCGTGGTTGAAGGACCGGGTAACTACGTCCACGTCTTCCGGGGTATTGATGTGTGCAGAGAATCGTTCTAGTACATCCTCCACGGTGGTGGCGGACCCGCTCAACACCATGCCCGGTACGAACTGGACCAACACAAGCTGGGTTTGTGCACGGCGTAATTCCCGTACTATGTCAATTGTCTCTTGCCTCAGGTCAGCCCGCTCAAGCTCCAGAGCTTCTAGCTCAGGTGGTGCTTTGATGTGTATGCGCCGGGGAATGATCCCGAAGAAGGACTGACCCCCAGTGAACGTGCGTCGCAGGTCAATGGACTGGTCAGCCCGGACTCGTGTCTCAATGTCAAACAACCGGGTCTGAACCCGCTCTTGTCTAACCTGAATAGACTCCAGGCGTTGTGTGAGCTCCTCTTCAATGGGAGAGGCAGGTATCCGAGGCGCAATGGCAGGTCCTTGAGGGCCTCGGGTAGGTGCAAGTTGAGGCTGCCTCTCATTGGGTAATGGTCCCCGGCCAGTTCTGGTTGGTGGTTGTGTCACGATCCTGCCTTCACTATGTCTCGGAAGGTGCGGGACGGTGGCCCACCTCCCGGGGGTTGGGTAGGCCCAAGCAGTTGAGCTTCTAGTCTGTCTGCGGCCCGGATTAGCAAGGCTTCACTCTCCCCATCCTGAGCAAGGTTAGCCTGGACAGCAGCCTGGCGGAACTCCCGGATTGTCTTAACTGCTACCATCATATCGCTTTGGACTACATCCTCGGTAGTCAGGCGTAGGCGTTCCTCGAATGGGTCCCGGACTTCGGGGAACTGTAGGTCCGTGATGGTTTCCTGGGATAGCCGGAAGTTGGGGTTCAATATCCGGGCCGAGTTGGCCCGCTGCAAGAAATCACCCGGAATCTCTATATCGTAGTTGAAGTCCAGGCTGATGTCTTCGTCCAGGTCCGGGAGTGGTGCCCCGCCTACGGGTAGGTTGTGTGCCCGAGCCAGGGATACATTCCGGGAGAAGAGTTCACCATTCGCGTCCTTGACTGTGTCCAGGAATGGCTGGAGTATCTGCCGGGTTGCCCCGGTTATGTTAGCCATGAGGAATGCACTCACCTCCCGGCCACCCGAGGTAAGATCACTGAATGTGCCCCGCTGGATTTGGTTCCTGAGATCAAACTCATGGGTGCGTAGGTCTACCGGTGCACCGGGGGGTTGAACCGCCCAGATGTCATCCATCAAGCCCACATTCCAGACCACACCCCGCTTATTCACATCCTCGGGCTTGACCACTCCAGACCCCTCAGAGCGTTCAATCCACTTGGGGTTCGCGGTATCCCGGAGTAGTTGTTGCATGTAAGTTAACATACGGTCGTAGTTCTTCTGTAGGTCCATCACTGACGCAACTATGGCTTGGCCTGCATCTGCCCGCCACTTGTCATCAATAATAGTCCCGTCGTCGGGCAGACCCCCGGCGGGTTGGCAGAATATAGGCATACGTCTGAACGGGGTAGGACCCATGGGTCGTACTAGTTCCCCGTTCACCACCACAGCCATCAGTGTACCTTCGGGAGTGTCTATCCAGAGTTGGCGGAATATAGTGTTGTTTATGAGGGGGCGAGTGGGGAGTATCCAACCTTCCCGGAATATGGTTGTCCGGGCCTGAGATGCGGTCAGGGTGTATTTGCGCCCCAGTTCCACCAGTGTACCATCCGGAGCATAGTCCGGAAAGACAGTCATGGGGTGCCAGGCATTGATCGTCCACCGGGGTTTCGTAGGTGCGGCTATGATGCACAACCACCCGGTGGCTACGAATAGCCGAACTGCCCGGGACAGGTACGACCCATGCAACCCGCCGCGGCGCAGTCGCATAGACAGGGTCACTTCCCGCTGGACCATCTGCTCGACTGCGTTGGCAGCCTGGACTTGCTCATCTGACAGCCCGGCCTTCAAGCTGCTAATGGACCAGGTCTTGGGTGTGAGCAACCAGGTGGCTAGGTTGTAACTGCTCCGGGGGTCATTTCCGATGACGGACTCCATACCATCCTGGGCCAGGTCATTCTCCAGGCGTATGAGTTTGTACCATCGCTTGACTGCGTCATGCCGGGTACGCCACAGACCCTGGAGTTGATCTACCCGGCTGCCAATCAGTTGGGCTGCATTATGGAGGTTGGTTGTCATAGTTAATTATCCCAACTCGTATATCCGGATGTACCCTTCATGCCCCGGGAGGTATTGCCCTTGAGTTCTAGGCCCATGAGTGCCAACCCCCAGGCATCATGCCGGTCATCGGGCAGTAGAGTCTCGTACCGGCCAAAGCCGAGTGAACGGAACCCCCGGATTTGCCTCACTGTCTCCGCATCCGGGATACGACACTTCTTGAGTGTCTTGTTAATGGTATCCATCATGAAGGGTTTGGTCCTGACCGAGGACACCCACCCATAACGTTGCATTGGCTTGCCCCGTTCTAGGTCCCGGCGTATATAGATGTTGGAGTACTTGTGCTTAATCGCATCCAGGTAGCCTACGCCATGCCCGTTTACCTCAGGTATGATCCGGGCATTGTTGTACAGGCGGGCTATTGGCAGAGTCATGGCACCCATGATATCTGGCTCATACAACCCGCCTAGCATAGCAACACCAACCGGGCCAAGCTCCTCATCTTCCCGAACCACCCAGGCCACGGACTCTGTTTGTCTGGCTTGGCCGGGGTCCACTCCCATTACGTACACGGCTCCTGGAATTGGTTCTTCCCAAATCTGGGCACCTTCCCATTGGTTGATGGGCCTGGACACATGTTTTGAAAGGGCAAGTGCGCTTGTCACGTCGTAGTATGGAAGCCCGACAGTGAGGAAGCACGTGTCCAGGGATTCCAAGTGTTCCTGCCAGAACAGGTCTCCCAGTTCCAGTACTTTCCATCTGCGCCATCGTATTTGATCCTGGGTTAGATTTTGTTGCTCGGCCAGGATAGTTTCATCCGGGGTGTAGGTGAAGTCATATTGGAAGTCCGGGTGTTGTGCAAGGATTTGGTGGCCCGGAGGTATTTGGTTATCGGGCTCTTCCCACCAGTATAACACCGTGAGGCTAAACACGCTCTGCCCAGCCAGGGCTGCTTGGACTTCTTCGTAGAACCACCCGCCCTCACCATTGGCTGTGGACTCAATAACCACAGTGCCATCTATAGGTACCCGCTGTAGGGAAGGTTTCACAATGCGGTCAATGGCATCGGGCAGGTAGAAAGCAGCCTCGCTTAGGAGCAGGTTATGGATAGGCTCGCCCCGGCCAAACACGGCGGCCCGCGCAGTGCCTATGTACATGACTGAGTTAATGTCCGGGAAGCGTTTCTCGGTGGCGGAGGAGTGGTCCATCCGGGGTTGGAGTTGTTCGGGTGTGGATCGGTAGAATAGTTCTGTGCGGTTGAGTAGACGTTCGGACAGGAAGGACTCATGGGCTATTATAACGGAGGTGGTATCGGGCCGGAACATAGTGCGGCGGAAGAATACCCCGGTATAGTAGCTGGTGGAACCTATCTGGCTGGGCTTGACTGTGAGGTTGCGAAGCGTGAGAGCATTGTGCAGTTTGAGTTGGGCTGGCTTGAATATGAACGGGACACGAGACCCGAATGATTGTTTAGGCGGGATGGCAAACAGGTTTTCTACGGCTAACTTATCATCAGATAGTATGTTGATTAGTGCTGCCCGGTCTGCACCAAGGAGGGTTGTCAACTAGTTATCCTTGCTGGGTGGCGGGTCCATCAATTCGACGGAATCTACGGACCACTTGGTGATGGCTTTGACTACTACGCTGCCCACTTTGAACACCACGAAGTTCTCATCCGTAGCAAATGTGTCTGCCTTGACGGTGGACACGATGGACTCGCCAAACTCATCACGCCCGCTTTTGACGGCAAATATAGCCACTACAACCTCCGTATGCTGGTGCTATTACCAAGCCTGTCCTGGAGTAGGCGCAACTGTTTAGCCCGCCAAAGACGCTTCTCAGCGGGGGTCATAACCTTCCCAGGCCAAAGTGGGGGCTGTTGAGTTGTCGTAACCATTACGCTAGTTCCCACTTGAGTGTAGTAAATTCCCGCTCGGGTGCTGTCTTGCCTGCCCGGACGAATGCAAGTTGTATATGCTCCCAGGCCCCGACCCCACTATACAGCGGGTGGTCGATTAGATCCTCCAAGCCAATGGTGTTCTTGTGATGGTCACACATGAGCCAGTGTCTGAACCGCATGTGTGCGTACTGGATGCCGTCAGGCGAGAGGCTTATCTTGGGAGACCACCCGCCCCGGTTAGGACAGCCCCGCATGAAACACATGCGGAAGTTCTGGATGATTGCGGGTTGTTGTTCTTGTATGGTCATCGTACTACTGGCTTTACCCGAGATGGAAAGCTCATACCCCGGCGGGCTGACTGTGCTCGGCGGATAGAACTCCGGGACGCCCGTCGAGATGCCTGTGTCCGGGGAGAACCTTGCCTGTTACCCCTACCCCGGAACGGGTTGCCACCATGACCTCGGGTCTTATGCCCACCATGCCGAACAGGTGTGTGTGGCATTAGTCACCTACCGGGCTAGGTTGTATGTTTACCTGCTGGGTATGCCCGAGGTTTAGTATAAATTCGGATATGTTAAAACTGGTGCCCGGACCAGATATGGCTTTCTCAATGGATGCCCACGCATCCGGTGTGTACATCTTACGCATTTGCCCGTAGTAGTCCCAGTCCTGTTTAAGCATGGGCGGGCTACCCAGTTTGCGTATGCGTTGCCCGTTGCCCGTCATTTCGAGGTATGGCTCTTCGAGGAGGCCATGTACTTTCTTAAGCACATATGCATCCCGCTGGAGGACTAGGTAGAAGTTACGGAACCATTCCTCTTGGAGAACTTCTTTGCGAAACTCCTTGCGCTGGCCTGTGGCTAGGGTAGCATCCATCCGGGATACCCGTGGGTCTAGCTTGAGCCACTTGTTCACCGTGGATATCCTAACCCCAGCTAAGGTTCCTGCTTCCTTGCGATTGAACCCGGCATAGCGGTTCTTCAGGTAATCCACTTTAGCAGCATCCCGCCCGTCGAGATCAAACTCTTCCAGCAGGACCGTGAGAGCTTGTGTTTCAGCCTGGACACTGTCTGTCGGGGCGGGAGCTAGTGCGGTGATTACCATGTATTAAATGTAACATAAACCCACGTAGGTGTCAAATGCAGGTGTGGGTAAATGGCACCTGGTGTTGACATATGTATGTGGTATGTGATACAATAGGGGTGTGGTAAAGCATAGGTGTAATAATTAACCCTCCTACCAAACATAAATATATATACAAATATAACTATATGTATATATACATAGTAACTCAACTATTCATATACGGGTGAGCTAATTGGATGTATGGGTAGGACATTCAGCCCGGCGTAGGAACTGCGTTAACTGTACCTATGTCATATCCCCGGGTGACCCAGTGGTACACGGGAGATGGAAGCGCACCTACCCGTGGGGAACTAGGACTAAGCAGGTAATTAGTCACTGGCAATGTTGGGTGGTGGGACAGGAGGTCTATCTAAACGATCACCCATATGAACCCCGGAGAGTTGCCGGACCAGGACGACCCCGTAGGTACACGGATACACAACGGAAACGCCGGGTATCGTTGAAGGTAAACATGGGCCGGTGGAGTAAGAGTCAACAGTATTACCTGGGTCAGGGCTTGTGGGCAATGGCAGATAGGTATGGGGACAAAATATCCCAGGCCCGGACAGAGTTGGATGGAATGAGTTAGGGAATGTATGTTATGAATGCCATATCTATTTATGTATGGTGGGATAGTTTTTTATTACAAGGGAGGTAGTCATGCCCCCAAGGTTGCCAATATCAGACAATGACCGTGCCCGGCGACATGTACTTCGGCAACAAGCGTATCGGTTGAGACGGAAGTACCGGTACCTGATGGGCCAGGGCATGTATAGGAATGCTCACCGGGTGCTGGACCAGTTGCAACAGTTGAACCTCCGATACCAGGCACTGGGTGGTTCGCCTAAGCATCGGGGTAATAAGTTGTGAGACAGAAGTGTCCCCGGTGCGGTGGGTTCCTAGCACACTCCCGGGATGATGATGGGGTTGTGTGCTGGAACTGTGGACGTATCTATTATGAGCACCCAACGCCTCCGGGGAGTACACACGCCTATCACGATCAACGGTCGCGGATAAATGCTCGGACTATACAGCAAGTGGTGCAAGCGTTGCGGGATTATATGCAATCTCATCAAAGCCCGTTCTATGTGCGGGAACTACACAACCAAGTAATACTAATCCTACCTTATTGGACCATTACCCAAACCCGGCTATTACTGAACCGTAAGCGGGAGTTTTGCCCTACAGCCCACCCAGGTTGGTGGGTGTTAAGTTCAGATTTTGAAATCGAGTAAATCGTGAGCGGCAGGTATATATACACGGCGGCATACCATTACAGGCACCCCTGCCCTGTGCATTGTGATACATTTCACGAGTACCATGCTCCCCACATTGTGAAATGTTTCACAGGTTGTGAGGGCATGCCCGGCCAGGGACAATTGCGGGATTACCCGCACGGGTTGACTATGGGTTAGCTCCCGCAAAATGGCCGTGCTACGTGGCTCACAGAGCCAACCTGCTATGCTTACTAAAGATTAGTTGGTACGTATCTCGTAACCCGGCCATGCCTGGCTGGTACGAGTTGTGACCAATTCCCACCAATTGTGTGACGGTATCCGTCTCGGCCGGCCTACCCTTCCCACGCCTAGCATTACCCGGCAACTCGTGCCTAGTGTGAAACCATTCACAGCACACGTAACCCAAACCTGCTAACTAAAGGTTAGTAGCTGAACTTTCGTGTTGACATATGCCTACCATTCTGATATGCTCCCTTTGCGTCGGGCGATTGGCCCGATGACACTACCAAAGGGAGCGCACACGATGACTACAGCCACCGACATACAGAAGCTGGAAACCCAAGCGCATGAATTGCGTACCGCTATGGTTGAAGCCCTAGGGGCCGCCGACGATAGCAAAGTCCGAAAGCTAGGCAACGAGCTTGCCGCCGTCAATCGCCAACTAATAGAAGCGCAAGGCGAAATACAGGCCGATGCTCGTATGGCCTACATGGAAACCATGCATGATGCCCTCGTAGTGTTTGAGCGGGAAGGGCTTACCCTTACCGTGAAATATGCGGTCAACGACGAGGGGCAGGAAACCCGTAGCGCTGTCTACCATGTGACCGGTGCATTGATGGATCAAATCAATGCCACCATCGCCAATATTGACCGCCCGTCGACGGCCACCAAATGGGAATACGGCCGGGATGAAAACGGCCAGCACAGCTTCGACTTTGGCAAGGGTGCCCGAAGGGTATCTACAGGCGGCAATGGTACCCATAATACAGGGTGGGCGACAAAAGACGGCACAGCCATAACCCTTGGAGATGCATTTGATGCATGTGCTACCGCAGCCCAACGGGCTGAACTCGCTAGCAAAGACACGGGCAGTCAGCAATACACCTTGAAGGTCAAGGTGGTTAAGGCTGCGGGCTACGTCAAGTCCTAGCCCGGGCAGGGTAACTCGGGGCGACGGCTCACGGGTCGTCGCCCCTTTTTGGGCATACATGTATCGTCGTACCTCGACGTTGACGATTACCCGCACATTTGATAAAATAATGGTCAAGGGGTATGCCCGGCCTGTAGGGCCGGTAGCAAGTACACGGGCAACACAATCTACATCCTGGAGGTTCAACCATGGCAACCAAAACATGCAACAGGTGCGGGGAGGATAACCTCGCCTGGTCTCGCACCGTCGATGACAGGTTCGTACTTGTCGGTGCATCAGGTGTCCCGCACAAGTGCATCATCACCCGTGCTGATGGTGTACACCACACTGATCCGGCCCAGAGGCCGGTCAATTCCACCTCTGCCCAGAGCATAGCTACCGAGGTTACCAAACTCGCCAATGCGGCCGTGCTCGATATGGTGGCCAAGGTCAGCCAGTCCTTCGACCGCACCACCAATGACAAGATCCGCGACGCAGTAGTGCTCATAAGGACCAAGCAGAACGAGGCCATTGAGACCTTTGGTGAGGATGCACACCGCCTACTTGACCAAGCCCAGGAAGCCTTCCGCAACCTCATGCCTCAACAGCACGAGATCATAGTCCGGGCACCTGACGTGACCACCATCATACCCAACAACAACCCGCACTACCAACTCCAGCGCATGGTGGACTGGCTATCCCTGAGGTCCCATGTCTGGGCAGCAGGTCCAGCAGGTTCGGGCAAGACCACTGCCGCTGAACAGGCAGCCGACATCCTGAACCTGCCCGCCTATGTCCTACCTTGCGGCATGGGTACTAACGACTGGTCACTACTTGGGTTCACCAATCCTAGTGGTCAGTACATCCCCGGTCACATGCGCCAACCATTCGAGCAAGGCGGGGTGTTCGTGCTCGACGAGATCGACAACACCAACCCATCAGTCCTGACCACCATCAATGGTGCCCTATCCGGGAAGTCCTACATGTTCCCGGATGGCCTAGTCACTCGGCACCCGGACTTTGTAGTAGTCGGGTGTGCGAACACTTGGGGTAGTGGACCTGACCGGGTGTACGTAGGCCGGAACCAGATAGATGCGGCCACCCTGGACAGGTTCCGCAAGGTATCCTGGGACTATGACGAGTTGGCCGAGTGGGATTGGGCGGGTCGAGATCAATCCCCATGGATAGCCTACGTTCAGCGAGTAAGGGCTGAGGCACACAACCTGCATATGCGGGTAACCGTCAGCCCACGGGCCAGTATCGAGGGTGCCAAGGGCCTACGTAATGGACTCGCCCGAGATGTAGTGGTTGAGGATTGCATCTGGAACGGGATGTCTGAAGATGATGCCACCCGACTACAGCATATCGTCGGGAGGTTCTAACATGAACACCATCGAGAAGACATTCAACACCTGGCATCAGTTCGTAACTGATGCAGATGAGACCAACAACTTGAACCCCCAGATGCGGGCATCCCGTAGTACCACCGGGTCACACACTCGCGCATGGTCAGGCACCGCATCCTGGGAAGAAACCATGGACCTGGCCCGACTCGGGTGGCCCGAGGGTCTGAAGAGGATCAAGGAACAGGTTCACATCATCGAACGATTCATAGGTCCCCGCCAACCTAAGAAGGAACTCGCCTATAGTGTCCGGGGACCGGGGATGCTGGACTTCAACCGCTACCTCCAGGGACGCCCGGACTCGTGGGTAGTATGGGAAGAAGCGGACGCCCAAGATGGGTGGTCTGCCCAGATCATACCCATCGTGTTCAATGTGTCAGCAAGTAGCGGGGTCAGCAAAGAGGTTCTATTCAGCCGGGGTGCTGCCGTGTGTGCATTGATTGACATCCTGGAGCACTCCCGCATCCGGGTGGAGTTGACCATTGCGGAACGGTGCCTGTACCGGGGCTATAACGATGTTGATGGCACGTTCCTGGTCAAGGTTAAGAAATCAGAAGAACCCGCTGATATGGACCGCATTGCATTCGCACTATGCAATGCATCAGTACTCCGCCGCCTGATGTTCAGCATGGCAGAGAAGTACATACCCAACCTACCTCATGGGTATGGTGCCCCTCGGTCACACCATCAAGAGGGTGCATTGAACCTCGACGCCGCCAGCCTATACATCCGGGGTGAAGAGGACATGGTACCTTGGCTGGTCAATCAACTCAAAGGATTCGGAATCGAAGTGGAGGATTAGGATGAACAACAGCAAGCGGACTACC